>Ga0164241_10000224_pt1 | contig 134910 bp, 130 predicted proteins | sample OricomyardsoilBY_FD_108780 | JGI IMG/M metagenome (GOLD analysis project Ga0164241, IMG submission 108780) | Backyard soil microbial communities from Emeryville, California, USA - Original compost - Back yard soil (BY) | ecosystem: Environmental > Terrestrial > Soil > Unclassified | place... | reverse complement strand
TTATCCATTCAATTTGGCGGCTTCAGACTTAACCGCAACACAGGCAGAAATTGCTACCGTTGCTCGATTCCTCGCCTAGCGGAGTTCACAACACAAACCTTGTGCGGAGCCTGAAGCCATAAACTGTGGCGGAAAGGGTGGGATTCGAACCCACGGAACCCTTTTGAGGTTCACAGCATTTCCAATGCTGCCAATTCAACCGCTCTTGCACCTTTCCGAATTAATTAGCATACCAAAAACTTTCGAATTGTCACGCTTCCTCGACAACAATTTCTTTCGCAGGTGCGGCATCGCCGACAATTTCCGGTTCATCGTTCGGAGCGAGCCAGCAAAAGAAAAATCCCGCCAACAAGGCTCCAAGTATCGGTGCGAGCCAGAACAACCAAAGCTGATGCAATGCCCAACCGCCGACGAATATTGCCGGGCCGGTGCTTCGCGCCGGATTTACCGAGGTGTTCGTGACCGGGATCGATATAAGATGGATCAGTGTCAGGCAAAGCCCGATAGCAATCGCCGCAAAACCGCCGGGAGCCCGTTTGTGTGTTGCACCGAGAATAACGATCAAAAAGAAAAAGGTCATTACCGTTTCGGAAACGAACGCCGCATAGGCTGTGTAATGGCCGGGTGATCCGGCTGTTTCGCCAAAACCGTTTGCCGCGAAGCCCGATTTAACAACATCAAAGCCGGACTGTCCGCTTGCGATAGAATAAAGAATTCCGCAAGCCGCGATCGCTCCGATGACCTGGACGATTATATAAGGCAAAAGCTCGCGTGCTGGAAAGCGTTTTCCGGCCCACAGACCGATCGATACTGCAGGATTGAAATGGCCGCCCGAAATGTGTCCAAGCGCGAAAACACCGGTAAGTACCGTCAGGCCGAACGCCAAAGCGACGCCCGCATATCCGATTCCTCTACCCGGATAATTGGTCGCCAGAACCGCAGCTCCGCAACCACCTAGAACGAGCCAAAGCGTACCTAAAAATTCAGCAGATAACCTTTTTACCAATGGCATAGTTTCCTCCAAATTGTAATATTCCGTCCGATCTGAACTTAAGATCAGAGATTATCAAAAGACCGCATTCTGATCATTTGATTGTATGTGTTAACGACTTTGTCCGGAGAGCCTTCGACCATCCAGCCGCCATTGCGGCCAAGCAGGCCGCGTTCGAAATTGTTAAAAGCTTTTTTATCGCGGATGCGGCGCATAAGTTCTTTTGCCGCTTTGATGAATTGATCCGCCTGGCCTGAAAATGCTGTGCTCATAGGTGCGGCTGAGCTGCCTTTTACTGTGGTTAGTGAGGTTTCCGCATCTTCGATAAGCGGCTGAAGATCGTCCGCTTTCATTTCCGTATATTGCTTATCGCGTATATAAGTCAGTATTTTTTTAGCCTTTATGCTGAAATCGACAGCCGCGTATTGATATGTTTTTGATGGGTCATCCTTGAATTCTTCGAGCTGCATTTGAGCAACGTTGTCTTCGAGTTTATCGATCTCGACCGCAAATTCCTTATTGACGGCCTCGAAATTGTCGAATGCCTCAATCAATGCCGGATGAGCCGCTTTTCCTTTTGCAAAACCGTCGTCCTTATAATTTTCCTTGTCGTAATAATCGTAAACGTCCGCGATCTTCGGTACGACCTCTTTTAATGAGGCAACGAACTTGTCTGCGGCGGCTTCGATCTCAGGCATTGACGGTTCCTGTACCTTGGCGGAAGCGATCGCTTCGACGCAATCATCGCCATTGCCGTTTATTTGATATAAGCCGTAAACGATGCTTTCTTTACCGGTTGGGCCGGCTTTCGGATCTTTTATCCAAGAGGTATATCGCTGATGGCTGTTGGCAATACTTGTCGAATAAGTATTGAAGCATTTTGATATGTAAAGATTGGATTTTTTTACAAGTGATTCAGAAGGACTTTCTGAGCCGGCGGATTTAGTTATGCCGTTGTCGTCTTTTTTTGTGCGGCCTTCTTGTTCCTGATTTTGTTTTTCCGCAATATCCTTTACATAGCGACTTAAGGATGAGCAGCCGAGCGATACAAAAACTATTAAAATGAGCGCGGATATTGCTGAAAAAAGACCTTTGCTGTTTTGCACGATATTATCTCCAGAGGTTAAAAAGAAAAACGGCAAAAAGATAAATGGCGGAGAGGGTGGGATTCGAACCCACGGAACCCGTTAAGGCTCAACAATTTTCGAGACTGCCCGATTCAACCACTCTCGCACCTCTCCGCGAATTGAATATTCTAAGCGCTATGCCGTAAAAAATTCAAGCCGAGCCATTGTTTTATCAACCTTTTCGCTTTTCTTTGAAAAAATCCTGAACAAGCGGACGGCATTCTTCCGCAAGAACTCCGGACGATATCTCGATGCGGTGATTCAAATGCGGACTTGTGCAAAGTTCAAAGACGGATTCAACCGCGCCGAATCGTATGTCGTGTGCTCCGAACACGAGCCTTTCGATCCTGGCATTTACAATAGCACCGGCGCACATTGCACAAGGTTCGATCGTAGAATACATCGTCGTTCCGGTAAGGCGGTAATTGCCGACGACCTTTGCCGCTTCTCTTAAAACGACGATCTCGGCATGAGCGGTCGGGTCTGTGTTGGTTATGGTCAGGTTCGCTCCGCTTGCGATCATATTTCCCGATGCATCGGCAAGGCAGGCACCGATCGGAACTTCTCCATTTGTCCGTGCTTCGATCGCGGCAGCTATCGCGATACGCATAAAATGTTCGTCGTGTTCATTCATTAAAGCAAAATGATAGCCGTCAATTTACGGAATTGAAACCGCCGAAAGCCGGAACTTTGCTATTTCTTGCATAGCTGCTGTTAAAGTGCTAATTTTTTTAACTGTAGCTGGCTAAAGGCTGCATTCGATCCAATTTCCTCAAAGCTTATGAGCGAAGATGTTCGGCCCGGCACACAAAAGGCCGACGAAGATATTCATATTACCAATCTGCCGGATTCATTTCGGGCATTTGCCGAAGAAGTACATAAGCGCAATCAAACACCCAAAGCAACACCGCAAACCATAGTTCAAAAACTTGCACCGGCGGAATTTAACACCGCAATGGTGCATTTTTACCGTGGTGAGATAACACGTTCGAATGTTTGGCGAAACCGGCTCGATGCAACAACCAATTGGGCGGTCATCACGGCCGGTGCTACTCTTTCGTTCGTTTTCAGTTCGCCGGATAATCCGCATTTTGCCATACCGATAAATACGATACTTGTTTCGATCTTTCTTTTTATGGAGGCACGTCGGTATCGATATTATGAGGTTTGGGCAAATAGAGTACGTGTTATCGAAACCGGGTATTTGGCTCCGATGCTTTCGCAAAGACAGATAGGCTCTGATAAGGAATGGGCGGAACGTATCTCTGACGATCTGATAACGCCGCATTTTACGATCACTGAATGGGAAGCTGTCGGCCGGCGTTTACGGGCAAATTATCTGTGGATATTTATTCTGCTGGCTCTTTCATGGATGTTGAAGATATATATACATCCATCACCGCTTTCAACGGCAACTCCTCATGATCGTGCCCGTTTTTGGGAATTGCTGTTTGCCAGAGCGGAAGTTGGTATCATTCCTGGATGGCTTGTAATTATTGTCGGTGGGATATTTAATTTAGCTATCTTTCTGATCGCATTTGGAACGCTGAAACTGCGTGATTCTTCGAGCGAGCTTTTGGAGGTTGAACACTTGCAATGGCACCCGCTTAAAGAAGTTTCCGAATGGGCAGAAAGCAATTTGATAAGACGAAATACTATCCGCAGATCGAAAAAAGCACGGCAGCGGGTACGATCGATACATAAAACAGATTCGTGAGAAAAAAATATTATGTTCAAAAAGACCGGAATATACATAGGCATTTTGTTGGCGTTTATTACGTTGTCGGTTCAGCCTCAAACGGCTTCTGAAACGGCGAAGATCGGAGCGGCGAAGGTTGTCGAAAAAAAACTTGCCAGCAAATTAATGGCTCGTGATATGCCGTATCGTGTAATTTTACCGGTTCGTTATAACGAAGAAAAAGACAAGCGTTATTCGACCGTCTATTTGCTGCACGGCTTGACCGGTCATTACGATAATTGGACTGACAAAACGAAACTTGCCGAATTTGCGGCTTTGCATAATTATATTCTGATCACGCCTGAAGGCGATAACGGCTGGTACACAGACAGCGCGTTAACGCCGAACGACAAATACGAGAGTTACATTATCAAAGAATTAATTCCGGAGATCGACAAAACTTATCGCACAGTTGCCGACCGTGGACATCGTGCCGTCGCCGGACTTTCGATGGGCGGTTACGGAGGAATGAAATTCGGGATCAAATATCCACAGATGTTTTCACTTGCCGGCAGTTTCAGCGGAGCTTTGGAAGCGGCATCATTTACCGAAAAGAATGCCGGACCAATTGGAAAAGGCATAGATGGAATATTCGGAGCAGAGGGCAGCGAACTGCGCAAAGAAAATGATATTTTCGGCCTCGTTAAAATGATGTCGGCCGAACAGATAAAAGCTCTACCGTTCCTGTATGTTGACTGCGGTACAGAAGATTTTCTGTACAAAAGCAACCGTGAATTTGCGGGTCTGCTTGTAGAGAAAAAAATACCTCACGAGTTTCGCGAATTGCCGGGCGGCCATAATTGGGTCTTTTGGAATTCACAAGTTAAGGAATTTTTAGAAGTTGCGGATGATCGGTTAGGTAAATAGATATATGAAAAAATTGTTTCTGATAGTTTTAGTTTTTTTCGTTTCGGGTGTTTCGGCGCAAACTACCGAATTAACCGTCGCTCAAAAAATGGCCGTTTCCGAGGAAAGGATCGCTGTTATCCAAACCGAACTTCAAAAAGAAAAGCTCGACGGCTGGCTTTTCTACGATTTTCGGGGCAGTGATATTTTGATGCCGCGGATATTGAAAACAGACAGAGCGAGCGGTTCGCGCCGTTGGTATTATTATGTGCCGGCAAAAGGCGAACCGACCAAGATCGTACATGCTATTGAACCTGACCAGCTCGACAAATTGCCCGGCAAAAAATTTATCTACCGCGAATGGCAGTTGATAGGCGACAACCTAAAGAAAGCGTTCTATGACAATAAATTGTCGAATCACAAGCTCCGCATTGCTATGCAGTATTCGCCGAACAATGACATTCCCTACATTTCTCGGGTCGATGCAGGCACGATCGAAATGGTTAGGTCACTCGGTGTCGATGTTGAAACGAGCGCCGATCTTGTCCAGCAATTCGAAGCGGTTTGGACTCCGGAACAATTGGCAATGCATAAAGAAGGCGCCGAAAAGATGCAGAAGATAATGTTGGATGTTTTCGCCGAGATAAAGCGCCGCATCAATGCCAATATTCCGACGACTGAGATCGATATCCAAAACTACATGATGGATCAATATGCAAAGGTCGGAATGCGGCGTTCGCCGATGATCGTCGCGGTAAATGCCGATGCTGCCTCACCGCATTATTTTCCGACAAAGGAAAATGCAAAGCCGATCAAACGCGGCGATCTGATCTTGATCGACGCGGTTTCGAAAATGGACAAACCAAAGGCTCCGGCTGTCGATCTGACATGGATGGGTTACGTCGGCGAAACCGTTCCGGATGAATACGTGCGGATCTGGAATATAGTCTATGACGCACAGCAATCCGCATATCGGTTCATCCGAGATTCATTTAAGAACGGCAAAACCATCACCGGAGCGGAAGCCGATGACGTCGCACGCGGTGTGATCAAAAAAGCGGGTTATGCCAATGAGTTTTTACACAGAACAGGGCATTCGATAGGCGAAGAAGGCCACGGAAATGGTGCGAATATCGATAACCTAGAAACGAGGGATTCGCGAAAGCTTATTCCGGGGATCGCTTTTTCGATTGAGCCGGGAATATATTTTGCCGGAAAATTCGGCGTACGCTCTGAGATCGATGTTTATATTGACGGCAAGAATGTAATAATTACCGCACCGCACCAAACGGAGATCTTTCCGATAATGAAGTAGATGATTAACGCAAAGACACAAAGTCACAAAGACGCAAAAGGGAATGGAGAGTAGATTCTTTGAAATTTGCTCTGACCGCCCACCAAACACTTGAATTGGTCTAGTTATTAACAACTAGTCTTACGAATTTCCATCCTCGCGGCTTAGCGTCTTTGCGTTAAAATTTTTATATGTTTAATTTTGCCATTGAAACCGTCCGCGACGCGGGTCAAATTTTACTTGAAAAATTCGGGCGTAAGATCAAGATCTCTAAAAAAGGCGATATCGATCTTGTTACCGAGGCTGACCTGGCTTCGGAAGCTTTGATCATCGAACGCATCAGATCCTATTATCCGAAGCATTCTATACTTGCCGAAGAATCCGGGAACGCCGTCGTTATCGGCGGCGATTCATGGAAATGGATCATAGACCCGCTTGACGGTACGACGAATTATGCTCACGGCTATCCGTGTTTTTGTGTGACTATCGCGCTCGAACACGAAGGCGAGATCGTTCTCGGAGTTACTTTTGACCCGACCCGCAATGAGCTTTTCGCCGCTGAAAAAAGTCGAGGTGCGACGCTGAACGGCAAACCGATCCGCATTTCCGAAACCGGATCTATAGCAGATTCGCTTATAGTTACCGGCTTCCCGTATGATTTCAAAGATCGCCCTCAATTTGCACGACACCTGACGAGCTTTTTGCTGGAATCGCGTGGAATAAGGCGCGATGGTTCGGCGGCGATCGACATGGCATACGTTGCATGCGGTAGATATGACGGATTCTGGGAAGAAGGTTTGAATCCGTGGGATGTTGCCGCAGGGAAACTCCTGATCGAAGAAGCCGGCGGCATTGTCAGTAATTATGACGGATCGCCGTTCTCGGTTTACACACCGCCGATCTGCGCCAGCAATGGCCTGATACATGATGCAATGCTTCGTGTTCTGTCGTGACTTTCGAAGACAATACCGCTGTGCTAACCTTGTCAGTATCGAATTCAGCAGTTATATCTTTAATTTATGTCGTGGTTTAGACGAGACAAGCCCAAGATCGAAGGGCAAGACAACAGCGAGGAGCGCAACGTAAAAACAGAAGGGATTTTTGTAAAATGCCCGGAATGCGAGACGGCTTTGTACAAGCCCGAATTGATCGAATCGCTTCAGGTCTGTTCTGGTTGCGGGTATCATTTTCGATTTGGTGCGCGCGAACGGCTCAAATCGGTATTTGATAATGGAAAAGTAACGTGGCTTGACGAAGAGGTTTCGTCCGGAGATCCGCTCGGATTTGTCGATACAAAACCTTATAAAGACCGCATCGAACAGGCAAAAAAAGCTTCAGGATTGCCTGAGGCTATTGTTACTGGCGAAGGGACTGTAGGCGGCCACCGCGTTTACGCAGGTGCGATGGATATGTCGTTCATCGGCGGTTCGATGGGTTCGGCGGTTGGCGAAAAGATCACGCGCATTATCGAAAGAGCTTTGGAAACCCGCGGCGGAGTTATCGTTTTTGCGGCTTCCGGCGGTGCGCGTATGCAGGAAGGCACGCTGAGCCTGATGCAAATGGGCAAGATTTCCGCCGCTCTTTCAATGCTGCATGAAGCCGGATTGCCGTTCATCTCTGTGCTGACAGATCCGACGACCGGCGGCGTTACGGCAAGTTTTGCTATGCTCGGCGATGTAATAATTGCGGAGCCAAAAGCTCTTATCGGATTTGCCGGTCCGCGCGTTATCGAACAAACGATCCGTCAAAAATTGCCTAAAGGTTTTCAACGCAGCGAGTTTTTGCTGGAACATGGGATGGTCGATATGGTTGTTGACCGCCGCGAGATGCGGGATATGATAGCTCGAATCCTTGATTTTATGATGCATGAAAAAGCATAAAAAAAGACCGATGATCAATGAAATTCTGATCGAAATATACGAACGCGACCTCGCTTTATTAAAGAACGAGATCTCAGCTTACAAAAACGACGCCGAAATGTGGCAAATCAGAGCCGAAATAAAAAATTCGGGCGGAAATTTAGCCTTACATCTGATAGGAAATTTAAACCATTTCATCGGAGCTGTATTGGGCGATAGCGGATATATTCGCGATCGTGATGCTGAATTTTCTTTGAAAAATATTCCACAAGAGAACATTATCGCTTCGATGGGTGAAACGGCGGCTGTTATTCGCGGCACGATCTCCGGCCTCGATATCGCGGAACTTGAAAGAACATATCCTATCGAAGTATTTGGCCGGCCGATGTCAACCGAATTCTTTCTCGTTCATTTGGCGACACACCTTAATTATCATCTTGGCCAAATAAATTATCACCGCCGTTTATTGGCCGCCGGATAGAGTTGAATTTTCAAGCATCTGAAAATTATCTTTTCTCGCTCGGCAATGAGGTCGAAGCGATGAAGCTTGGGCTGGAGAATATAACCACACTGCTCAAAGAACTCGGTTCACCTGAAAAAGGGTTTCCAAAGGTACAGATCGCCGGAACGAACGGAAAAGGTTCTGTCTGCGCATTTTTAGATTCGATATTTATTTCATCGGGAATAAGAACCGGTCGTTATACATCGCCGCATTTGGTTTCGATCAATGAAAGAATAAAGATCGCCGGCGAAGATATCTCCGATGAGGTCTTTGCGCGGATCGCAACTTTGATACGTGATTCTTCCGAAAAACTTCTTGCAGAAGGAAAGCTGAAATATTTGCCGACATTCTTTGAACAGGTTACGGCGGTCGCTCTCATCGCTTTTGCAGAAGTCGGTGTCGAACTCGCGATACTCGAAACAGGACTCGGCGGAAGATTTGACGCAACAACGGCTGCGAAAGCAGAGATCGTTGCTATTACGCCGATCGATCTCGACCATCAAGAATATTTAGGCGAAACGTTGACAGAGATCGCTGCCGAAAAGGCCGCGATCATCCGCAAAGGCGTAAGAGCGGTTATCGCGGAACAAAAACCGGAAGCTATGGCTGTTATCGATTCGGCTTTGTCGGATAATAGAGTTTTGCCTGATCGGACAGCTTCGATAACATCGAACACCGAAGCCATAAACCTCCGCACAACGTTCCGTTCAAAAAAAGCGGTTTACGAAGATATAAGACTCGGGTTGAACGGCGACCATCAAATAGAAAATGCCAAGACCGCAATTTTGCTGGCTGAAGTTCTTCAAGATAATTTTAATATAACGCAGCAAAATATTGTTCGCGGTTTGGAGAACGCGAACCATCCGGGCAGGCTCGAATTTGATTCGGGAATTTTATTTGATGGGGCACATAATCTGGCCGGAACCAAAGCGCTTGCACAATATTTAACGGCAAATAATGATAAACCCGTCACGATGATCTTCGGCGTAATGAAAGACAAGAACATCTCGGCAATGGCGAAGATGCTTTTCCCGGTCGCAAAAGATCTGATATTGACGCCGGTTTCAAACCCGCGTGCGGCAGATCCGATGGAAATTCTCAAATTTGTAAATGTACAAGAAAAAGTTACGATAGCCGCATCTGCCGCCGATGCTCTTTCAACAGCGCTAAAGATCTCTGCAGAAAATTTGATCGTCGTCACCGGATCGCTCTATCTGGTTGGCGAAGTAAAGAAATTGTTGAATAATTAACTTTATGCATAAATTAGTTTTGATACGTCACGGCGAAAGCGAATGGAACAAGGAAAATCGTTTTACAGGCTGGAAAGACGTCGATCTTTCCGAAAAAGGAAATGACGAAGCTCACGCCGCAGGGAAATTGTTAAAGGACGAAGGCTATACTTTTGACGAAGCCTATACGTCAGTTCTAAAACGCGCGATCCGGACGCTTTGGATCGTTCTCGACGAAATGGATCTGATGTGGATACCGGTGACGAAATCTTGGCTATTGAACGAACGTCATTATGGAGCCTTACAAGGCCTGAATAAAGCCGAAACCGCCGCTCAATACGGCGAGGAACAAGTTCTGATGTGGCGGCGTAGTTTTGATATTCCACCCGGACCGCTCGATGAATCAGATCCGCGATATTTGGGGAATGATCCGCGTTATGCCGACCTCAAACCGGGCGAATTCCCAAAAGCCGAATGTCTGAAAGATACGGTCGAACGAGCCGTGCCTTATTTTGAAAGAGAAATATTGCCGAAGGTGAAACAAGGCAAGGATATCCTTGTCGCCGCACACGGAAATTCGCTGCGGGCGATCGTCAAATATCTTGATAATATCTCTGATGAAGAGATTGTCGGCCTAAATATTCCGACCGGAATTCCGCTTGTTTATGAACTCGACGCCGATCTAAAACCTATAAAACATTATTATTTAGGCGACGCCGAAGCCATCGCTGCCGCACAAAATGCCGTAGCAAATCAAGGCAAGGCTGACAAACCATAACTAACTTGCCCGAAAACGAACAAACATTTCCGATCTGGCATAAAGCCATTTTCGTGACCTTGGCTATCGTCGGCCTTTCGCCGTACGGTTCGCCGCCGGTCGCATTGGCTCTCGGGTTGCTGCTTGCGTTGACACTGGGCAATCCTTTTCCTTCGATCACCGGAAAACCGACAAAATATCTCCTGCAGGTTTCTGTTATTCTGCTTGGATTCGGGATGAATCTTTCGGCCGTTATTCAGGCCGGTAAGGACGGAATTCTTTTTACCATTGTTTCGATATTTGGAACTTTGATCCTCGGCTATTTTGTGGGCAAATGGTTTGGCGTTGCTAATAAAACATCTTCGCTTATTTCATCCGGCACGGCGATCTGCGGCGGCAGTGCGATCGCCGCCGTCGGCCCGGCGATAGACGCGGACAACGAAGAAATGTCCGTTTCTCTCGCGACGGTTTTTATACTTAATTCGATCGCCTTGCTGCTGTTTCCGGTCATCGGGCATTTGATAAATTTGACTCAAAAACAATTCGGAGTTTGGGCGGCGATAGCTATTCACGATACAAGCTCTGTCGTCGGAGCCGCGGCGGCTTACGGACAACAGGCGCTTGAGATCGCGACTACCGTAAAGCTTGCACGAGCACTTTGGATCGCGCCGGTCGCTCTATTTTTTATGCTGATGTACCGGCGAAAGGACGGCGGTGCAAAAGCAAAGATCGCGATACCGTGGTTCATTCTCATCTTTCTGATCGCGACCATCGTCAGGACATACGCACCGGCTTGGGTTCCGCCGAGCCTTTTCGATTCGCTTGTAAATCTTGCAAAGGCCGGGATGACGCTGACACTTTTTTTTATCGGCGTCAGTCTAACGCGAAAGACATTAAAGAACGTAGGCATAAAACCGATGGTTCAGGGCGTTCTGCTGTGGATCGTTATCTCGCTCGTATCGCTTTACGCGGTCTTCAATCTGCTATAATTATTTTTCTATGCAAGAAAAGAACGCCGAATCCATAGACGTTACGCTAAAAACGCCGCGTGTGATAAAAGGCGTTGTCGAACCAAAGCTGGTGCGGATGATCTCTTTTCTGATCATCACGATCTCGCTCGTTGCGTGTACGGTTCTTTGCATACTCGCTATCTGGAAATTCACGGAATCGGATGCCGTCTGGCGTGCCATAGCAACATTTATCGTCGTCAGCATTGCCACCGCTATCTTCACATTTGTTAATGAAAAACTCGGCTGAACGCCGTGTTTTATAAAGCTGCTTAAATTTGATAAAATACTCGTTTCGGCAATAGACGGATTTTTGTTCTGTGAGACGCGATGAGTATTAAAACGATCACGGTACGCGGCGCACGCCAGCACAATCTTAAAAACATAGATGTGGATATTCCGCGTGATAAATTTACGGTTATCACCGGCCTGTCGGGTTCCGGCAAATCCTCGCTTGCCTTTGACACGATCTATGCCGAAGGTCAACGCCGCTATGTCGAATCTTTATCTACTTACGCCCGACAATTTTTAGATCAGTTGGAAAAACCGGATGTCGATTCCATCGAAGGACTTTCTCCGGCTATTTCCATCGAACAAAAAACTGTTTCGCGGAGTCCGCGTTCGACGGTCGGAACCGTCACCGAGATCTACGATTATTTGCGGCTTCTTTTTTCGTCTGTCGGCCAGCCGCATTGTCATCAGTGCGGAGCTCCGATAACGCGGCAGTCCGTCGAACAGATCGTTCACGGCATTTTGAGTTTGCCGGACGGCGAACGCGTAATGATACTTGCGCCGTTGGTTCGCGGGCGGAAAGGCGAATTCAAAAAAGAACTCGAAAAGCTTCACAAAGACGGTTTTGTTCGTGCCAGGATCGACGGCGAGATGCGACAGCTTGATGAAGAGATCATTCTGGATAAACGAAAGAATCATACGATCGAGGTTGTTGTCGATCGGCTTTTGATAAAAGACGGCGTGAACGAACGGCTGACGGAATCCGTCCGCACGGCTCTGAAAATAACCAACGGAGCTGTTTTGATCTCTGTCATCGACGGCGAAGAAAAATTATATTCCGAGCGAATGGCGTGTGTTGACTGCGGAATAAACATCGCTTCTTTGGAGCCGCGTTCGTTCTCTTTCAATTCGGCTTACGGCGCATGCAAAAGATGTCAGGGAATCGGAACCGTAATGGAGATCGATGCGGCAAAGATCGTTCCCGATCAAAGTGTCCTGGCTGGCAAGATTAAGTTTTTGGGCGATGCGGACAATGCCGGAGCGAAATATCTGGCGGCGGCGTTGCAGGCAGTGATCGATAAATATGTCGGCGGCGATAAAATGGAACCGCCAAAAGAAGGCGCGAAACAGGCAAAAAAAGGCCGCAAGAAAAAAGCTCTGCCGAACGCCGCGGACGCCGCCGCAAAAGTTTTGCTTGCGATGCCGTTCGTGGAACTTCCCGAGGAGATCAAGACGGCATTTTTCAACGGCACAAAGAAACGCCTGACATTCACACACGGCGCATACAAGATCGAACGCGCTTGGCCGGGAGCTTTGCGTGCGATGCGCGAGCGTATGGAAAATCCGCCGTCGGAAAAAACCCGTGCCGCTCTTGAGGAACTCATCGCGCCGGTCAAATGTCCGGATTGCGAAGGCAAACGACTGATGCCGGAAAGTCTTGCGGTTCGGATAAACGGCCACGGCATCGCCGATCTCACCGGGTTGCCGATCGCGGACGCGCTTTCTAAATTCAGCGAGATAAAATTGACCGAACGCGAGGAAAAGATCGCCGGTTTAGTGCTGAAAGAAGTTATCGACCGCCTAAAGTTCCTGATGAACGTCGGGCTCGGTTATCTGACGCTCGACCGCTCTTCCGCGACGCTTTCCGGCGGCGAAGGACAGCGGATAAGGCTCGCTACACAGATCGGATCGCAGCTTCGCGGCGTGCTTTATGTTCTGGACGAACCGAGCATCGGCCTGCATTCGCGCGACAACGGAAAATTGCTGGAAGCTTTGAAAGGCCTTCGCGATCTCGGAAATACAGTTCTGGTTGTCGAGCATGACGAAGAAACCATCGAGCACGCCGATTATGTAATAGATCTCGGCCCGCACGCCGGAACGCACGGCGGCGACGTTGTTGCCGTCGGAACTCCGAAGGACATTAAGAAGAGTAAAACTTCCGCGACCGGCCGATATATGTCCGGTTTGGACAAAATAGAGATCCCGGACGTTCGGCGGCTCGCGAACGGCAGCCGTCTGAAAGTTATAGGTGCGACGGCGCACAATCTGCGAAATATAGATGTCGAATTTCCGCTCGGATTGTTTACTGTGGTCACCGGAGTCTCCGGTTCTGGCAAATCAACGCTTGTAGAGGACATACTTTATCCGGCGCTTTACCGGCATGTTTATAGATCCGCCGTGGAGCCTCTCGAACACGAAAAGATCGAGGGTATGGAGCTGGTCGATAAGATCATAGAGATAGATCAATCGCCGATCGGCCGGACGCCGCGTTCGAATCCGGCAACTTACACTGGGCTTTTCACACCGCTTCGTGAACTTTACGCAATGCTGCCGGAATCGCGTGCAAGAGGTTACAAAGCCGGGCGGTTTTCTTTTAACGTGAAAGGCGGCCGCTGTGAGGGATGCGAAGGCGACGGAATGAAACGCATCGAGATGAATTTCCTGCCGGACGTTTATGTCATGTGCGACGTTTGCCGGGGCAAGAGGTATAACCGCGAAACTCTGACAGTGAAATTCAAAGGCTATTCGATCGCAGATATGCTTGATATGACGATCGAGGACGCTCTGCCGATACTTGAAAATGTCCCGCCGATAAAGCAGAAGCTCCAGACTCTTCTCGACGTCGGTTTGGGTTATATAAAGATAGGGCAAAGTTCCACGACGCTTTCCGGCGGCGAGGCTCAGCGGATAAAACTCGCTAAGGAGCTTTCAAAACGGGCGACCGGAAAGACGATCTATATTCTGGACGAACCGACGACCGGCCTGCATTTCGCGGACGTTCATAAACTCCTGGATGTTCTGCAAAAGCTCGTGGACACGGGCAACACCGTCATTGTCATCGAACACAACCTCGACGTAATAAAATCAGCCGACCACATCATCGACCTCGGCCCCGAAGGCGGTTCCGGCGGCGGAAAGGTCGTCGCCAGCGGCACACCCGAACAAGTCGCAAAAGTAAAAAGATCCTACACCGGCCAGGCTCTAAGATCAGTTCTAAAACAATAAAATGGTGTTATAATTAATGCGTGAACATCAAGGAAACTAAGATCGACAGAACCGAGATCAGCATATTTTCTTCGTTCGAAGAAGCTGATGCCGCCGACCGTAAATATTGGAAAAATAAAACGCCGCAGGAACGCCTGGCCGCTCTCGAACTTCTCCGCCAAAATGCCTATGGATACGATGATCCAACTACAACACGACTTCAAAGAGTTCTTGAAATTATTAGAGGCTAACGACGTCAGATATCTTCTGGTGGGCGGATACGCTGTCGGATATTACGGATACATCCGCCCGACCGGTGATATGGATGTCCCTTGTCCGACAGGACTTTACGAGGAACAAGAACCCCGCGAATTTTAGTTTCGTATAACTTATCCTTGCCGCAGGAGTGTGATCGGGTGGTTTGGGGTGAAGTTTCCGAAGTCGTTGTTTCTTTTTATGAATACGGAGCGGATGTGGCCGATTTCGGCGTTGTCGGCGGAAACAGGATCTATTTGAAATGTCGCGGGAAGGTTTGTCAGGAATGCAACTGTACGGAACGCGCCGTTTTTCGGAGCGTATTCCACCCGCATCGCGTCAAAGCCCTGCATACTTCCGCTCAGGCTGACGGAATTTCCGCTTACATTTACCGATCTCAATTCCGGCGTTGTATTATCCATAAATTTGCCCGCTTTTTCGCTTCCGATGAGGCCGAGGTCTTCGCCGAGGCTGGTGTTATAACCGGGCATCGCCAGTATCAATTCGCGCAAGGCGAAAAATTGTTTTACGACGCCGTTGGAATAATTTACGATTCCCACGACCGGAAAAACCGGCGGCTGCGGCGACGGTTCGCCGACGAGCGGACCATTTAACACCTGATCGCGCCATTGCGTCATCGCCTTCATCGTACTTTTTGCTTGAGCCGCGGCGTTGACGGCTCCGATAAACGCTTGACATACGGCGACGGCATCCGCGATCTGTGCCGGCGAAAGTCCGATCTGCGGGCCGACAGTTGTGATCTTTGCGAGAAAATTCTGAACTAGAACACGCTGAGCGGGCAGCCTGCCGGGCCACCAAAATTTCTTTGGCATTTTTTTTCGACTCCTTAAAGTAGGTTTTGATTTTAGAAGGTGCGTCGCGGAAAACGTAAATCTGACGCGGTATGAAAAAAATGGATCCGCGAATTGGCAGAAAGCCTTTTGGCCGATCTAATTACATTATAATTCTTCGATACAAATATTTTCAAGATTTTTTTTCTTTCCAAAAACTCCGGAAATGTCCTGAAAATACAGGCTTTTATCAGATAACGCAGGAATCTCTCAAAGCGTTTTATATTTTAATTTCCAATAACCGAGAATATTTCTCAGCTATTCAAATAACTTTTTCAGCCATTCAAAATTAAATTTCAGTTGTTCAAATTTAAATTTTGAACATTCAGATCTCAATTTGGAACATCCAAATTTTATTTTTGAGAGCTGAAATTTAAGATCCAGTTATTCAACTGTAAATTCTGAAAAGCCAAAATTTATTTTCAGCTATTCAAAACTAATTTTTGAATATTCAAATATTAAAATTCACTACATTTTTTCGACTGCCGAAAAGCCCGGAAGCTTTGCGACGGTTCCGCCGTCATATCTTTGTGTTGTTATGTTTTGCGGAAAGGGTGTAATATTTATTCGTTTTTTTGACCGGGTTCATTCGTTAATAAATTTATGTCAATAAGGAATGGAGGTTGTGAAATGGCGCGTTTTTTTGGATCTGTGTGGTCGGTGCGTGTAAATGGTGTTGCGGCGTTGTTGTTGGTGGTCGCGGTTTCTTTTGGGTGTAAGATGATCGGCGGCGGCGGTGCGGATAATGCGGCGAACAACGCCGTTCCAAATTCCGCGAACGCGAACCGCGAAACCGCAAACACGAGCGGCGAACCGGCGGCTCCGAACGAGGACGGAACTATCCCATCCGGCAGCGGAACCGAGAAACAAAAGCCGGCGGCCGGAAAAGCGAATGTTCAGGGCAAGGCTTTTTATAATGACAAGCCGGCAGTTGGCGTAGATGTGAAATTGTGCAAAACGTTCAGCCAATATGTCGGCGGCTGCGGCGGAAAGACTTATACGGCAAAAACCGACGATGCCGGAGAATATTTATTCGCGGATGTCGAGCCGGGAATTTACGAAGGCCTGACGGTGCAGGTTTTTGACACGCCGTATTATGTCTTTGCGACATCCGGCATTGTTTCGGCCGCAAAATACAACCTGGAAGACGGAAAGACATATTTCGCACCCGACACGCATTTATTCAAAAGCGACGTGAAGCTCAGTTCGCCAAGATCCGGAGCGAAGGTTCCGGCGGAAGGTCTGGAGTTGAAATGGGAAGCTTATCCTGACGCGGCTTATTATAAGGTCAGCCTTTTTGCCGACACGTCTTCGGGCGCAAAAGCGAACTACGATTACATAAATAAACGCATCGACGGAGAAACCATGGCGGTTGATACTCCGCTCGAACCCGGAACTTATACGTGCAGGATCGATGCTTTTAATGCCAATGACCGAAAATTATCTCAGACGCCGGACGATCTTAAATTTACCGTCAGCGGAGGGAAATAGCGGTTATCATTTCTTTCACGGCTTGGTTGAGGCCAACGAAAACCGAGCGGGAAATGATATTGTGGCCGATGTTGAATTCCGTGATGTCGGGGATCGCGGCCAGCGAGCCGACATTGCGATAGGTGAGGCCGTGACCCGCGGCGGCCAGCAAACCAAGGCTGTGGGCGTGAACGGCGGCGTTCTGAATACGGGAACATTCGGCGGCGGCTTTTTTTGATCCTTCGCCGTGTGCCGCACGGGAACTTAAGGTCAGCTCAGCATATTCGGCTGTGCAAAGTTCAACCTGCTGTGCCCCGGCTTTTGCGGAGGCGTCTATCTGAGTTTCGTCGGGATCGACAAAAATGCTGACAAAAACTCCGGCGTTCCGCAGCGTCTCAACCGCTTTTTTTACAGTGTCGAAATTTCCCGCGACATCCAATCCGCCTTCGGTCGTGACCTCGTTCGGATTTTCCGGCACCAAAGAAACCGCGTCAGGTTTTGTCGCCTTGGCGATGGTCATCATTTCTTCGGTCGCGGCCATTTCGACATTTAAATAGGTCGTGACAACATCGCGCAATATCTCAATATCCCGGTCCTGTATGTGCCGCCGGTCTTGCCGCAAATGAACAGTTATCCCGTTCGCCCCGGCCTGTTCGCAAATGACCGCCGCCGTGATTATGCTCGGCTCAATGGTTTTCCGGGCCTCACGGATCGTCGCTACGTGATCAATATTTACGTTTAGTTTTGCTGTCATATTAAATCGCCTCGCAAAGGAGATTATTGTAATCCAATACTAAGAAAAGAACCCGGTCGCTATCGCTTTCCGGTTCTGACCTAACCGATCAATCATAAATTCCGCGTCGGGCGTTGCGGCGGATCTGGCGGACCTCGTCGAACATTCGCAGGCTGTCGCGGACGACGCTGACCTTGCTGCGGTCGTCGTTATTCCAGCGGACGGGAATTTCTTTTAACTTTAATCCGTACAGATGTGCGACGAAAAGGAATTCGACATCAAAACCAAAGCGTTCGATCTGCATCTTATCGAGCAGCGGGCGAAAACTGCTTAAACGAAACGCTTTAAAGCCGCATTGCGTGTCCCAGAAAGGCAGGCCGGTCATCAGCCTTACGATCAAATTGAAAACTTTGCCGCCTTGTTCCCGCCGCCAAGGCTGGTGCGTGCCGATCAATGTGCGGTCGAGAGCACGCGAACCGAACGTCACATCAAATTCCCCGGAACGTATCGGATCGATCAGCTTGTGTATTTCTTCGATCGGCGTCGAAAGATCGGCGTCGGTGAACAGAGCGATCTCGCCGGCGGCTTCGAGCCCTGTTTTCACCGCAAAACCTTTCCCGCGATTTTTTTCGTAGCGTATGATCCGCGAAGGAACTTTATATTCGCTAAATGCCTGTTCGGCGACGCCTTTCGTGTCGTCGGGCGAACCGTCATCGACAACAATAACTTCGGCATTTATATTCGCGGCCTCGATGAATCGACAGATCGCACGGAGAGAATCGCCGATGCGTTCGCTCTCGTCAAATGCCGGAATAACAATTGATATCTCAGGTTTCATTGGGCAAAGATTAGATGTTAAATATTTGCATCAAAAAAGTAAATCTGAAGTAAATTAAAACGAACCGGCGGCGAAAATGTTCACGCCCGGAAAATAACTGTCCGTTCAACTGTTTACAACCCGCCGGACAATTTGAAACTCTAAATTATGATATAATTCATGATGTTCGAGGCAGACCTGTAATGACCAAAAAGTTTGCATTAATTACTGTTATCTTTATTGCCGTCGGGGCGGTTATCGGTGGTTTGTTCGGCAAATTACCATTGATGGCATCGGCCGATACCAGTATTACGTCCAAGCGTGTCGTGGCTGATTATTCCGAAGCTTTGGACGTTATCGATAAAGATTATGCGGGAAAAGTAGATCACGAAAAAGTTACGGAAAGTTCGATCCAAAGTATGCTTTGGACGCTGGATCCGCATTCTTCATTTTTTACCAGCGATGAATTCGAGAAACTGACCGAAGAACAATCGTCACAATTCTATGGCGTCGGTGTTTCGATAATGCAGCGGCATAACGGCGTTTATGTCGAATCTGTCATTCCAAATACGCCCGCGGACAAAGCCGGACTTCGTTTTGGCGACAGATTCTTAAAGATCGATGGAAAAGACGCTACCGAATGGACGAGCGCCGAAGTTTCGAAAAATGTTCGAGGAGAACGCGGAACCACGGTAAATGTTTTTGTCGAAAGAGTTTCCAGCAATAAACCGCTCGAATTCAATATAGTTCGCGGCGGTGTTCCGCTGCCGTCGATCCGAAATTATTTTATGCTCAAAGACGGCATTGGGTATATCGGATTTATAGGCGGATTTCAGGAAACTAGCGCGGAAGAATTGAACTATGCCATCGCGGATCTCGAAAAAAAAGGAATGAAAAGCCTTATCCTCGATATTCGCGGAAATCCCGGCGGATTGCTGCCGCAGGCAATTGAGATCGTCGGAAGATTTATTCCTAATGATATGACGGTCGTGAATGTAAAAGGGCGTTCGCGTTACGCTCAATCGCAAGATCTGAAAACATCGAATGCAGCTGATGATAAATATCCGCTCGTCGTAATGGTAAATGGGAATTCGGCGTCCGCATCGGAGATCGTCGCCGGTGCGTTGCAGGATTACGGCAGAGCATTGATCGTCGGAACCGACAGTTTTGGCAAAGGATTGGTGCAGAGAGTTTTTCAACTGCCGTATGGAACCGGTTTGACGCTGACGACAGCAAGATATTACACGCCGTTCGGGCGTTCGCTACAGCGTGATTATTCGAACGGATCGATCTATGAATATTACACGCATTCGAATTCACAAGGCACAAATGACGGAGATTCGCCCGCGCCGAAACCGGCCGGTTCACCGGTGACAACTCCTGACGGCAGAGTTCTTTACGGCGGCCGCGGAATAGAACCCGATGTTGTTATCGAACCGGAAGAATTTGGCGAACTGAAGTTTAGGGTTAACGAAGCGGCATTCTTTTTTGTGCGTCAGCTCGTCGCCGGAAAGGTCGCAGGCTTTGAAAGCTATAAGGTCGAAAAACAAGATCAAAGCTTGCTGCTGCCGCCGAATGCGGTTCCTATGACGGATAAATTATATGAAGCTTTCCGCAAATTTGCCGCCAGCGAAGAAAAACTCGGGTTAAGCGCGGCAAATATCGACAGTGTTTCAGATTTTGCGAAGATACGTGTTCGCGAAGAGCTTGCTACGGCTAATTATTCTACAGAAGCCGGAGCACAGGTTCTACTCGAATCCGATCCGCAGGTTTTAAAGGCAATGGAAGTTATGCCGCAAGCGGCGGCAATGGCGGGAAAAAATATCGCTTTTGGTAAGCGTTAATTTCGTAGAAGGCGGCAAGAGCCTTTTCGCTTTGATGAGTTCTTACGGTAAAATCAACGTTTACCCTGGAACTCTTTCTTTATGTATAAACAGATCGGCATTTTAACAGGCGGAGGTGATGCTCCGGGGCTGAACGCGGTGATCCGGTCAGTCGTGCGAACGGCGATCGGTAAATTCGGCATGAAATGCATTGGTATCGAGGACAGTTTTGAAGGTATTTTGGGTGAGCCGCAAACATCTCTGCTCACGATGCAGACTGTCAGCGGAATATTGCCGCGCGGCGGAACGATACTCGGTACGCGAAACAAGGGCAGCTTTGTTAAGATCGTTGACGGAAAGCCGACCTTTCCTGAAATGCCTATTGGCGAAGCTCTCGCGAATCTCGACATTTTGGGTATTGAAGCTTTGATAGTTCTCGGCGGCGAAGGAACTCTTGCGATCGCCGAACAGTTCCATAAACGCGGATTTCCGGTGATCGGCGTTCCGAAAACGATCGACAACGATCTTGCGGCAACCGAGTTAACGTTCGGTTTTATGACGGCGATCGATATCGCTACCGAAGCTTTAGACAGGCTGCATACAACGGCTGCTTCGCATGATCGTGTGATGATCCTCGAAGTTATGGGACGTAATACCGGATGGATCGCCCTGCATGCAGGATTGGCGGGAAGCGCTGATGTAATATTGATCCCGGAGATCCCGTTCTCGTTCGATGCAATGATCAAAAAGGTAGAAGAACGGGAATTGAGCGGTTCGAAATTTACCAATATTGTTGTCGCGGAAGGCGCGACGGAGGTTGGAAAATCAGAAATCTATGCCGACACCGGCGGGCTTCGTCTTGGTGGCGTCGGCGATCACATCAGAGCAAGAATAGAAGAAATTACAGGTAAAGAATCGCGATGTGTGGTACTCGGTCATTTGCAGCGTGGCGGAAGCCCGAACGCTTTTGATAGAATGCTCGGAACAAATTTCGGAGCATGTGCGGTCAGAGCTCTAGCCGGCGGCCAAACGGGAGAAATGGTTGCACTTCAGGCGGGTGTTGTTGTTACGGTGCCGCTTTCCGAAGCGGTCGCAAATATCAAAACCGTATCGCCGCATGGCCAGTTGGTAAGAACCGCCCGCGACATCGGGATCTCTTTTGCCGCCCCATAGGATCGAACAATTCAATAGGTGTGAGATATGGAAGAAGTTAGAAAAAAATTAAAAGACGAACTAGATAAGCTCGAAGAAGAACTGCATTTTATTTTGCCGAAAGAGATCCAGAAGGCTCGGGAATTCGGCGACCTGCGTGAAAATGCCGAATATAAAGCGGCGATGGAACGGCAGGGAATAGTTCAGACACGGATAATGCAGATCAGACAAAGGCTGAGCGAGGTCGATAATATAGATCTTACCAAGATACCGACGGACCGCGTTGCTTATGGTTCGCGCGTAAAGCTTTTTGATATTGAAAAACAGGAAAAGGTCAGCTATAAACTCGTGACCAGCGAAGAAAGCGACCCGGAAAATGGTTTGATATCAACGGTTTCGCCGATCGGCCAAGCCTTGATGGGAAAAGAAGAAGGCGACGAAGTAAAAGTAAAAACGCCGAACGGTTGGCGAACATTCGAGATCAGCAGATTGGCGACAATACACGAAAAGGAGTAGGCGGTCTCAGGTATTAACCTGATTCCGGAAGCGAAAATGCTAGGTGAAAGCATCGGCCGCGGAGCATGGAAAATACTAGGAAGACTTGTAGGCGGGCTCGCTAAAGCGGGCGTGCATCCGAACTTTCTAACCGCATTCGGCGTTTGTATAAATGTCGGATGCGGTGTGTTTTTTGGAATGGGCGAATTTTTCTGGGCCGGGATCGTCCTGATCTTTGCAAATGTTTTCGATATGCTCGACGGCAACGTTGCGCGTATGACCGGAAACGTGACGAAATTCGGCGGCTTTCTCGATTCTTCGTTGGATCGAGTTTCGGACATGGTCGCTTTTCTCGGCATTATGGTTTTTTATGCCGGTAATTCGCCGCAGCATTCGATCATAAACGTAATACTTGCAGGCGTGGGAATGATGGCGTCGGTAATGGTGAGCTACACAACGGCGCGTTCGGAAGGTTTGGGTGTAAAGGCGAACGTCGGCTTTCTACAAAGACCGGAACGCGTAGTTCTATTGATAATAGGTGCGCTTTCCACGTGGAACTGGAACTCGGATTTTTTTCTTTTCAACAGAATGCCGCAAGTTTTGTGGGTTTTGGCGATCGGTTCTATCTGGACGCTGGTGCATAGAATGTTCTTTATTTGGCAAAGGTTTCGTGAAATGGAAGAAGCTGAAACAGGAGAATGAGCGAATTATTTTCAGATATTTGGGCGTCGCTGACGGTAATAAATGTCATTATTTTTGTTGGTGCGTTCATATTTTCCGTGCTGCTTAATATCGTTGTCATCGCTATCGTGTTCATAAAAATACCGGCAAATTATTTCAGCCCACATTACCAGGAAGATTTTCTTCCCGACGCCAGTTGGCACACGCGTTGGGGTGCGTTTTTTTTGAAGAACCTAGCCGGCGTCATAATGATAGTGATCGGCGTTATCCAGTTGGTCGGCCCGGGACAGGGAATTTTGTCGATTCTTACCGGAATAATTCTGCTCGACATTCCCGGCAAACGTCCGATCGAAGCAAAGCTTATCGGCAGGCCCGCGATCTTGGCCGCCGCTAACAAATTGAGGGCGAAATATAAGAAAGAACCGCTTGTGATGGATTAGTAATGCTTGGTCTTTTCCGAAAAAAGAAGCTCGAATTGACAGATGCGGAACGCAAAGAACATTTGCGCAGAAACGGACGGATCACGGATGGAATAATTATAGATACGGCGACGACTAATGACGGCAGAGAAATAGTATATTTTACATATACTTTGAATGGCGTCGATTTTGAATCTTCGGAAATATTGACTGTAGAGCAAGCTGCTGATCCGCTTAGATTCGCTGCCGGGCAAAAGGTCAGTATTAGATATGACCAAAAAAATCAGGGTAATTCGACACTCGGATAAAAGATCATGTTCAAAAAAATACTCATAGCAAATCGAGGCGAGATCGCCTGCCGTATTATTCGAGCTTGCCGCGAAATGAAAATAAGATCGGTTGCGGTCTATTCCGAAGCCGACAAAAATGCACTGCATGTTCGCATGGCCGATGAGGCATATTATGTCGGCCCAGCTCCTTCCAATGAAAGTTACCTCAAATGGGAAAAGATACTTGAGGCCGCGAAGCAAAGCGAAGCCGAAGCCATTCATCCGGGCTATGGGTTTTTGTCAGAAAATGCGGAGTTTGTAAGAAATGTAACCGAGGCCGGATTGGTTTTTATCGGACCGCCGCCTGAAGCAATGGAAGGCATGGGCGGAAAGATATCCGCACGCAAGATCGCGATCGAAGCCGGCGTGCCGGTCGTGCCGGGAACAACAGAACCTTTGGCATCATACGAAGATGCGCGAAAGACCGCAGGTGAATTTGGATATCCGATAATGCTGAAAGCTTCGGCCGGCGGCGGTGGGAAGGGAATGCGGCTGGTTGAGCGCGAAGCCGATCTCAAAAGTGCGTTTGATGCTTCGCGATCGGAGGCTTTGGCAAGCTTTGGCGACGATGCGGTCTATATTGAAAAAGCAGTCGTCCGTCCGCGTCATATCGAGATACAAGTTTTTTCAGATACGCATGGAAATCACGTTCATTTGGGCGAGCGAGAATGTTCTATACAGCGGCGACATCAAAAAGTTATCGAAGAGGCTCCGTCACCGATCAATTCTACTGAATTGCGAGAAAAAATGGGCGAATGTGCGATCAAAGTCGCAAAAGCTGTAAACTATGTCGGAGCCGGAACGGTCGAATTTTTGGTATCCGATCTCGATCGCTCTTTTTATTTTTTGGAAATGAACACGCGACTGCAGGTCGAACATCCGGTCACTGAATTGGTTACCGGGATCGATCTTGTGCGCGAACAAATAAACGTTGCTTGGGGCGAGAAATTATCGTTCACGCAAAGCGATGTGAATTTAACCGGACACGCGATCGAATGTCGGATCTATGCCGAAGATCCCGAGGCTAATTTTATGCCTTCGCCTGGGAAAATAACGCATTTAAGAATTCCGCAAGGGCCGGGAATTCGCGATGACGGCGGCGTTTATGAAGGAGTCGAGGTCAGTATTTATTACGATCCGATGATCTCGAAATTCGCCGTTTACGGCCGCGACCGTGATGAAGTGATAGATCGAATGCGGCGTGCATTAATGGAATATCAGATCGGCGGCATTAAAACGACGATACCATTCTTTCGCGAGGTGATGGAAGATAAAGAATTTATCGAAGGCAAGCTCGACACTGCATTTATAACACGCTTTAATGAGCGCCGAGTTAAGTCCGAGATCGACGGATCAACCCGCGATATTTCGATTATCGCGGCAATTCTACAAAGCTTGGATAATGTGAGTACTAATACTTCGGTTCAGAAAAATTCGGAGGTTAGCAAATGGCGTGAAGCCGGACGAACAGCGGCGATGAATAATTTCTGATCTTATTCGTTCGCCATGACCTCGACCGGATCAATGACAGATGCACGCCAGGCAGGATAAAGAGCGCCAAAAAGACTGCCGCAGAATGCAATTATTATCGCGGTGAATGCCCAACCGCTACTCAGTTCGAATTGCAGATCGAACGATCTTCCTATCAGATAAGATGCCGCAAAAGCGAATACAAAACCTGCAATAATACCCAAAATTCCTATCATCAATGCTTCGCCAACGATCGATCCCATAATGAATGTTTTCGATGCGCCTAAAGATTTCAGAATGCCTATCTCACGCCGGCGTTCTGTGACCGTGGTGTAGAGTGAAAGAAGTATAAAGATCGTGCTGACAAATGCTCCAAGCGCGACCAGAACACGCAAAAATGTTTTAAGAGCCGGTACGCGGTCTTGCGCGTTAATGATCATATCCTGCGTCAGCGTTACAGTATTGCCAGGCAATTCTTCATTTATTCGCGCGGCAACGGCGTTCACACTCGCTCCGTTCTTTAATTTTACAAGGATGTAAGTGCAGTTCTTTGTCTGCAAAATATTTTGCATTGCCGCCAAAGACATTTTTATGCGGGCACCTGACGGCGGCGAGAATACGCCGGTAACGGTATATTCATGCTTGCCGAAAAGCTGCATTTTGTCGCCGATCTTTAGACCGTCGTCTTTCATTTGACGTTCGTCCACAACGATATCGTTCAATCCTTCGGGAGCTCGGCCTTCGATGATGTTTATGTCGTTTTGTTCAGAAAAGGGCTGCCAATCAACGCCATCGATCTGGCGGATTCCCCAGCGGCCTGAGGAATCGGCCATGATGTAGCGTATCACCGGCAAGGTCGATTCAACGCCTTCGATCTTCAATAAACGACCGGCGTAAGCTGTGTTCAGCGATGCGTTAGAGCTGTCGTAAACCATTGCCCCTGGACGTGTAAAAACGATCTCGGCTTTCCAGTTCGCGGCGCGTTTGGCCATATCGTTTGCCATGCCGTTCGCAAGGCTCGTGAACAACACGACCAGGATCACACCGAGAGCAACGCCGATGATGCTGATCAGCGTTCGGAACGGCCGCACTTTTAGATTCGCTAAAACTAATTCCAACATTTATCTTTAAACCTTTTCGGCATAATCGAAATCTGCTGAACCTTCAAACAAGGCCGCATCTTTCATAAATTTATCGTATAACGCGTCATAAGCAGCGAACAACCTGTCAGTTGAAGCCTCGCGCGTATTTGCCGCTACCGCTTCCAAAGCCGAAGCGATCTTACTTTCGCGAAGTTCGCTGTTTCCAATGATCTCCGTGATGGCATTCGCAAAAGCTTCGCCGGTTGGCTCCACAAGCCAAGCATTATCGTTTGTCGCATAACTCAATATCCCGCCGGAATTCGGTGCGACGGTCGGCACACCGGAAGCCATTGCCTCAAGCGGTGCTATACCGAAAGGTTCTCGGGGATTCGGATGTATAAAAACGTCGGCGTTTGCATAATAATCAGCCAAAAACTCTTTGTCGAGATGGCCTAGCTGGACTGCGATTCCTGGTGCAGCACGCTCACATTCTTCTGCGAGCCATTCGGCCTGCGGCCCGGCTCCGGCGATAAGCAGGCGAAAATCTTTGTCGCTGGTCTTCTTTAATGAAACCAAGATCTCCGGCAGTAATTCAATATTTTTTTCCGGCGATATTCTTCCGGCGTAAAGCAGTATTACCGAATCTTCATTGGCATTGGCTTTCGAACGCATTTCGGCTTTTACGTTTTTGGAACGCCGGGAAATATTAAATCTCGATGCATCAACACCGCGTGGACAAACAAATATTCTTTCCTCGGTCGAAACCCGCGGAGCAGAAAGTAGCCGCCAGCATTTATTAAAGAACCATTTTGACCGCCGCGGATTTTCCGAGGCTTTTACAGATGAATAAAATTCCTCGGCTGTATATTCGGAGTTCGCAATGTGAAAATCGAACGACGGCATAATGTAATTACCGATAAGGCGTCGTGCGATCCATTTTCCGGTTTTTCCGCCGACAAGAAATGATGCTATATTGTCGTCCATTCGCTCACACGAAAAATGCACAAGCGGTTTTCTGCCGAGCTGAGAGAATTTTCCTTTTCTGACCATTGCTCCGAACATACTGAGCGAATATTTATCGGTGATCTCAACAATATCAGGCATTTCATCGAGCAGGATCTTTCGTATCGGCGAATCGTTGTTCATATATCGCCAAGGCATAATGAGGCGGTATCGCTTATCGAAGATCGGTGAATAATTTGCGGGAATATAGTATATCTTCGCGAAATCATTTACATTCTCAATGGCTTCGGTTTCGCCTGGAACGATCAGCCGTACGTGGCGTTCGTGACGGGCAGCTGCATCAAGGAGATTATTAAAACTCGTGCTGATGCCGCCGGAATTCTTGTGGTAATAATTGGTTATGTGTACGGATTTTATGGACATTTATGCTTGCCGGCTTTTATAAATTCGCATTCCCAAGGCAACGAGGATAGTCCAGACGAACATTATCGCCCATGCACCCAAAGCGGTAGTCCACGCCCACGACCATTTACCGCGAAATCCGCCGAGGATCGATCCGATCGCCAATCCGAAGCCAATGAATATTCCAAGAGCGGTTACAAATTTACTTTCGCTAATGGAACTAATGATCAGTTTAGGAATGTAAACGACAAAGTCAAAAATAAGTATTGGAAAGGTTTTGATATCACCCCAAAGCGATTTTGTTTCCGCTCCGGCTCCGACTAAAAGCACGCCTTTTCTCATGGCAAAAAGATTGAACATTGCGGACATTATGGAAAATAGTACCGAAATGGCAAAGGCACGCTGACGCGAATTATTGACCGATGCTGCAAAGATCGAATTGAAATAAGTTTCCTGAACGTAATGAGTAAAAAATTCGACGCTGTGACTGAATATCGGCAGTGATATCGTTACTACTATCGTAGCCAGCCACTGAGGGGTCGCACGCCGGAAAGATTGAACAAGCGAACCGGAAATTCCCGATGTAAAGAAACGAAAGGCGAGTTCGACCATTACAGCAGTAAGTGTGACGATCCAATTTTCGCGACTCGCCTTATAAACCGTGAAATAAAATGATGCTCGAAGGATCGCTCCCAACAGTGCCGATTTCCAATTCCAGCGTGTGATCATCTGAGCCGGATGACGCATCAAGCTGTGCAAAACCTCGCCAAGCGGTATCGCTTCGTGGATCGATTCCAGGTCGTCCGCATCGGTGATCGATCGGTGTATGTCTTCAGATCTTGTCATCAGACGTTGTCCTCTGTTCTTGCCATATTTCGTATGCTCTCTGATAGGCGTCGTAAACCGACGCGAAAACACTTTTCCAACTTCTTGTCGCGGCGAATTTAAGTGCTGCCGTTTTCATTTCGTTCGATAGTTCCGGATGTTCCATCATCTTCACAATGTGGTCGGCAAACCCATTCGCATCTTTTGCGATCCAGCCCGTAACGCCGTCATCTACAATAAATTTTGGGCCGCCAATGTCCGTTACGATCGGAGGAACACCCGAAGCCATTGCTTCCTGTGCGACATTGCCGAAGGCGTCCGTCGTTGAGGGAAAAACGAAAACGTCCATGTTCGCATAGGCTTCGGAAAGGGCTTCGCCTTCCAGAAAACCTGTGAGCTTTGCATTTCGCAGATTTTTTTCCAGATATTCGCGTTCCGCACCTTCGCCGACGACCAGAAATTCAAAATTCTTTTGGCCTCGTTCGGTCAATTGTTTTTCGATCTCAACGAGCATTCGGACATTCTTTTCCGAACGAAGGCGGCCGACAAAGCCGATGCGAAAAATGTTGTCATGCACGGTTCGTTTCTTTGGCGAAAAAAGTTCCGTATCGACACCGCGAAGCATTGGGAGCGTCTCCCGACGAGTGCCTTTTGCTAATCTTCGCACCAATTCCGCATTTGGTGCCAGTAGAACCTTTGGCATTTTATAATAGAATATCGCTCCGCCCATGATCGCTTTTTCTGCTAATTTCGTTATTTTTTTCGAAGCAGCGTTCGGCAAAAATCCGATATATTTAGCGAGGCGGCTTGACGCAAATTCATGTACATTAGTATGCCAAGAACCGACCAGCGGAATGTTGAGTTTCCAGCCTATGTATGCGCCGATTATGCTTACGTCATTCAAACCGGTTATGTGCAGAACGTCCGGTTTGAAGGCGGTGATCTCACGCATTACCTTTTTAACATATCTTTGAAAAAGCGGATCGTAAGCAAGGTCTTCATCGAGGCGAATAGCGACAGGCGAACGTTTTAGCTGAAGATATGTCACAGAACCGTCTTCGTTGCGTTCGTTATGTGGGCCGCCGTAAATACACAAAAAGGGATAGTCCATTTCCTTGGCATATCCGGCGAGTCGTTTGCATGTCATTGCCGCACCATTTACTTCCAAAAAAGAATCGGGGAAGAAGGCGATGCGGATATTTTCTTTCACAATAAAAAGTATAGCCGCCATTTCGGCGGCTGTCGCGAACTATAGAAGTGCGTCGATACAACTTCGAAAAACCATTATACGAAAGCATTGCGGTTTAGCGAAGCCGAGAGAGGGAGAATCATAATGCGGATTCCGTGCCACCACTAAGGTCGATCGAGATCTTGTCAGGATCCGGAATATTGAAAGTCGTAATATTTGGATCTTGCGGAACGCGGTCATCCTTTTTTCGCGCGAGGCGAAATATTGGCCTTGCTGCCGGACTGCCAAGAACACCTAACGTCCAAACTGCCATCCGCAACCAGATCGGACCGCCTTTTATCCAATGAACAGAAAGCGGACGCAATCCTTCACCATCATAAATATCAAAGAAAACACGATCGAACCATTTTTTTCTGCCATGGCGAAATTCGGGATAATGTCTCAGAATTTCGGAAAAAGATTGAAGCTGACGCGAATGGATCGGTTCTTCATACGCGGGCATTAGCAAAACTTCGCTTTTTTTCTCAACGCGGATCTCGTTGGCAAATTCAGCGAACGAAGATGCCTTTGAAAGGTTCAGCACCGTATTCGGCTTACATCCATGACGGTCGCCGCCGGTAACGATCGGTTTGCCTAAAGCCTCTGCAAGTTCGATGACGGCCTTGTTCTCAGACCAGGCTCTGAATCCGTTCACCTCAAAAGCATGTATCCAACGGCCGTGTGTACGGACAAAATCCATTAACAGAACTTCGTGCCGTTCTTTGCCGAACATTTCTATGTCCCAAAGCGGATGATTCAAAATAACGAGTACGCCGGGAATATCGTCCAGCATAGCGAACATCTCGTTAAGCTTTTCCTCGGAATGGTTTTCGTCGTTGAACGTATAATCGAGAAGATTTTGCGTTAATTCAACCGCACTATCTTTGGGTAAATTGTGCACACCGACATGAAAATAACCGCCGTTAAAAGGAACTGTCCATTCGAGCGATATCGGAGCTTCTTCGTTTTTTTGTGTCTCGTTAACGAAAAGATTTCCGTCAATGGCGTCATGATCGGTCAATGACACAACGGCGTTCAGCTCGAGCTTATTTATCTGATCCTTCTCAATTCCGTAAACGGTCGAAGCTTCGAGCGGAGGTGACCAATATCCGGTGTCAAAACCCATCGGACGACCTTCGCGAGCCTCGTATTTTGCCTTTTCTCTATGCCAAAAATATGCAATTATTGGAAGTTTTTCAGCGTAATGCGGGACAAAATCCAGCATTTCTTTGGAATGTTCGGTATGGCAATGCATTGAGACACCTGTTTTTGCGTCTGTCGTCAACCGTTCATTCTTTCCCAAGATGTTCAGTGTCGTGTTTTTCAGGTTCATTACTTTACCAGCTCCAATCTCTACTAAACTTAATAATTTATCAAAACGCAAATGATAAGTAAACGAGGCTTATTCTAACGATCCGACAATAATATATAGATGAACGTTCATATCGAAACGATGTTCCAAATATAATATTTCAAGGTTTCGAAATTATTACGTAAAGCATCTTATAAAAATAAAATGAAAAAAATTGTCACAAAGTTTTCTTTGATGGTGTTTTCTTTTTAGTTGGCAGGAAAACAGCAATTTTTAATCAGTTTTGGAGATACGACAATGACTTGGATATACACAATTACATTTCTCGGGCTTTTATTTGCAAATGGCGGTACAGGGGTTGAACACCCAACTATGCAGGTTCAAACGACGCCGACAATAATCGCTGAAAGCGAGAGCAGCGTTCTGACATTCGACGAAAAAGAAAATTTTGATCAGACCTATCCTTTTTCGAGTGAAGGCTCAGTCAAGATCAGCAATATAAACGGTTCGATCACGCTAAAAGCTTGGGATAGGAACGAGATCCAGTTGTCAGCCGTCAAATCGGCAAAGACGAAAGAAGAACTCGCCGATCTGGAGATCAAGATAGATGCCGATCAAAATAATTTTCAGATTGAAGCCGGTTATAAACGCGGCCAATGGCGCGGATCAAAAGAAGAGATCGGCTCCAATTCGCGGATCGATATGACGCTTTCCGTACCAAAGAACGCGATCCTCGATGAGATCGGCACGGTCAACGGACGGATCGATCTTTCAGGATTTTTTAACCGCACTAAAGTTTCGGCGGTAAATGGAGAAGTTACTGCTCGGGATCTGCGTGGAAGCGCGGATCTTTCGACCGTTAACGGAATTGTTACCGCTGAATTTGAAAGGATCGGCTCGGGCGATAGGATCTCGCTTAATACTGTGAACGGCGAAGCTAAACTGATCATTCCGTCAGATTCAGATGCGACCATACGTGCAAATTCACTTAACGGAAATATCGCAAACGATTTTGGTTTGCCGGTAAGTAAAGGCCAATTCGTCGGACGGGATCTCAGCGGCCGGCTCGGAAACGGCGAAGCACAATTGAAGCTTAACAGCGTGAACGGCGACCTCGCGATACTTCGTAAAAAGGACGGAAAAAATCCAAAGGCCGCTGTTAATACTTTAAGCGAAGCAAGGCCTTTTGGTCCTGAGATCGCCGACCGGCTTGTTGACACAGCAAAGATCGATCGTGAGATCGCCAAGGCTTCCGCAGATGCTCAGAAAGAAGCTCAAGAAGCGTTCAAGTTAGCTCAGGTCGAATTGGCCGATAAGCTTTCTTCCAAAGAATTCATGAAGCTTAAGAACTCAAAAGATCTAATGAAATTGAAAAAATTCAATTTTGAATTCGATAAAAATGCATTTAAGCGTTCATTTAATTGGTCGCGCGGTGTTCCCAAAATTTCGCGAAAAGAAAGATCATTTACCGTAAATGGTAAGACAAAGGTCGTTATCGATGCTCCGGGCTGCGACGTCAATGTCAAAGGTTGGGATAAAAATGAAGTGCGGTATGTCGTTTCGCGATTAGGAGGTCAGTCCTCAGACGATCAAATGAAAATAATCGACAGCCAGGATGTAGGAACCGTAAATATCAAGATCGATTCCAATGATCTGGATTTTGCTGATTTTGACGCAGTGCGTGTTGTAGTTTTTGTGCCCAAAAATTCTGATCTGGATATAACCACGGAAGACGAGATACGCCTTGAAGGTGTTTCCGGCGAACTAAAGATCCAAGGCGGCGACGGCGATGTGAATGTCCGTGACAGCTCAGGTAATTTGAAGCTTTCCACAGATGACGGACAAGTGAGGATCGTAGGATTCAAAGGCGGACTCGATTCAACTACCGGTGACGGAGATGTGTATCTTGAAGGCGATTTTGCAACGTTAAATTCGAACTCAGTAGATGGGAATGTCACTCTGACGCTGTCGAAAAATTTTAGCGGAACTATATCTTCAAACTCCGAAATAGAAAATAAAGGCATAGATCTAACTAAAGAAAATGATGGACAGTGGCGAAAAGGTACCGGCGAAAATGTATATAAATTCTCATTCTCAGACGGAAAATTAACGGTTCTTGATGCCGCTTCGCTGGGTTCAATGAATTAGCAGAACTATAAAAAATTGAAACAACTTCCTTGTGCAGGCGTTATACAGATAACTATTTTTACCCGAAGTAGATTTTATAAAATAGGATTTTTAATGAATAAGCTAAGCGTTGTTTTTTTTATGCTTCTGTTTGCCGTATCTGCTTTTGGCCAGCCCTCAGCAGCAATACAGCGATCGACGCCTGAACCCAAAACGGGTGTTTCCGACAAAGATAAAAAGGAAAAATTCGAACTCCCGCCTGAAAAGCGGAATCCGGTCGTTGTTCCCAAAATAATGGAAGAAGCCATAACTATAGATGGCCGTCCGGATGAGGAAATATGGAAGAACGCCGCTGTTTTCAAGGATTTTTATCAAACGTGGCCAGGTGACAACGTGGCTCCGTCAAAACCGACAGAGGTTCGAATGATATACGATGAAAAAAATCTATATCTTTCATTCAAATGTTGGGATGAAAAGGACAAGATCCGAGCCACTGTCGCGAATCGGGATAATGTTTTTGGGGAAGATAACGTCCGAGTTTGGCTCGATACTTTTGATGATCAACGGCGTGCTTATGTGCTTGGGTTCAATCCATACGGCGTTCAGCAGGACGGTATTTTTACTGAAGGAAAAGGCGCAGATTTTTCCGTCGATATCAATATGGAATCGAAGGGAGTTATCGAAGATTGGGGTTGGTCGGTCGAAGTAAAGATACCATTCAAATCCCTGCGTTATATGGCGGGCGACGGTAAAAAATGGGGCTTTAACGTTGCCCGCAACATTGACCGTTTTAATGACGAAATGGACGGCTGGATGCCGGACGACCGTAATATCTCAGGGTTTTTGATAAAACACGGCCGCATCGAAGGCCTGACCGAGATAAAATACGAGCGGACATTGGAACTCGTCCCCAACATCACTGTTTCGGAAACCGGAAGCCGAAACCGGACGATACCGATCTCGACGACGAACGCTAATGGTTACGATCCTATTTTCTTTCCGATAGGCGTTCGCGATCCGGGCAGATTTGTGAATGCTCCGATTCAGACTGAGCTCGGCTTAAACTTAAAATATAATATCAGTTCTAATCTGACGCTCACGGCTGCATTGAATCCGGATTTTGCCGAGATCGAAGCCGATGCTCCGGTTGTTGCGGCAAACCAGCGGTTCCCGATATTTTTCCAAGAAAAAAGGCCGTTCTTTTTGGAAGGCAAAGAAATATTTGAAACGCCGATAAGTGCGTTCTATTCGCGGACGATCGTTGATCCGGATGCGGCGGTCAAGCTTTCCGGCAAGATCGGTAAGAATTCGTTTGGATTTCTCGTCGCGTCCGACAATGCTCCGGGCAATTATACCGATGATGAAATAAACGATCCGGTCATCGGTCCGCGGATCCGCGACTTTGTCGATAAAAATGCGCTGTTCAGCGTTTTGCGTGTCAAACACGATGTCGGCACCGAAGGCCATATCGGCTTTCTTGGAACGGCGCGAATATTTCCGAAGAACCGAAATTTTGTCGGCGGTTTTGACGGTCGTTTCAAATTAGATTCAAAAACAATATTCCAATTTCAGGTGCTTGGGTCGCATTCGCTGAAGAATTTCTACGATCCTTATGACGATGCGTCACGATATCGTACCGGCAACGGCGTTGCTTATCTTTTCAACCTAGATAACACCGGCGACCTAAGCGGTTGGACGCTGGAAGTTTCCGGAAAATCGAAAGATTACCGCTCCGATGCCGGATTTACACAGCGAACCGACACACACCGCCTGTTTTTCGGCAGCAGATTCAGCACAAAATCCGATCCGAAAAAAACTTTGATCCGCACGGATTGGCGGCAGGGAATTGGATACAGTTTGGATGGAAAAGGCAGAACGCAGGACATTTCGGCCAGTAGCGGCCTCAATTTTCAGTTTCAAAACAATCTTTTCATAGGCATCGAAACAGGCCTTGAGATGGAAAAGCTCTATGAGGATGAATTCGGCGTCGCACGCAATGAAATTCTCGACCGCAAAGGTGCGTTCGAAGGCGAATCGTTCCGTTCGGCATGGAAGCCATACGGCAGCATTTCGGTTGATAAACGCGTCAACAGCAAGCTTTTCGTCTATGGATTTCTCGGCAGTATAATAAATGCTTTTGATTACGATTTCGGAGCCGGATATCGCTTTCCGCGTGCAAGCGCACCGTTTCGGGATTATCTCGGAAGTCCGCAATATGCCAACTATTTAACAGATCTATATCTATATCAAACCGATCCCATAAATATTCCGCTTCCAAATTTACCTGAGCCGCCTGCTCTTGATCCAGGACGCGGCTGGCAGTTCGATGCGACAATGGGCTTTGAATATGCGCCGACCGAGCCTCTAAAGATCATATTCGAATACAATAAATCACGGCTACGCAGAAACGACACAAAATTGACGGCGTTCGATTCGAATATTTTTACGACAAAAACGACTTATCAATTTACGCGGTTCATATTTGCCCGTGTCCGTGTCGATTATGACACGCTTCGTTCAAATGTCGGCGGACAAGCTCTTTTCGGTTGGGCCCCAAATCCGGGAACGGCGTTTTATGTTGGTTATAACGATAATTTCAATTACAGCGGCTATTCGCCTTACACAGGCCAATTTGAACCCGGTTTTGAAAGAAACAGCCGAACATTTTTCATAAGAGCGTCGTATCTATTTCGGAAGAGCTTTTAGGTTCTTAGTTTCCTCCTGATTTGATATCAGCTAGGCAATTGGTGCGGTCACCAGTTGCCATTTTTTTCTAAAGAATTGAAAATAAGCGACTTATTCACATTGTGGAAAAAAATGTTAAGCGCTTAAAATAGTTCTTGTAAAATCTTAAGCAGTGTAGTATAACTTATAGCGGATATTACGTTTCGTGTTCTAGACACACAACCGCATAGGAGGCAAGATGAAGCTAACCAGAAGTATTTTAGCTGTGACCATAAGCATAACGCTCGGATTATTCTCTTTTTTTACTCTCCCATTTCATACAGTAAACGCCCAGGAAACAGTCGCTCTTCAACGCGGATACCGCACAGGGTATTCGGACGGTTATATGGCGGGCTACCGCGATTCCATTGATAACGAAGCAAAAAGTTATGTTCGTCACAACGAATACGGCAAAGCTGATCGTGCATATAATAAGGAATACGGAACTCTTGATGATTACCGCGACGGATATAAACAAGGCTTTGAGAAAGGTTACGAGACCGGATTCAATAAGCTTTCCTTCGAAGCCGCCGTGCCTGTAAACATTGCCCGCCGTGGAGCAGATGTTGTGACTGAGCCTACCGCAGCAGCGGCTCAAACGGCAGTCGCCGCACCGGAAATAGAAGCTCCGCAGGCTGCTCCCGTTCCCGAACCGCAAACAGAAGCATCGGCGGAACCGGTTGCGGAAACACCGGCATCACCCGCAGAACCGATCGCTGCTCCAATAGTTAATGCTAACTTTGTGAAGCCTGATGCCCCTGTCATCATAATCCCGACCGATACGGAACTGATTGTTGAACTTCAGACCGACCTTAGCACCAAAACGAATCGTGTCGGCGATAAATTCACAGCAAAGATCGTTTCTCCTGCTGAAATTGCGGGTGCGATGATCGAAGGCCGCGTCGAAAAGATCGAAAAACCGGGTCGTATCAAGAAGCGATCCGAACTTTTATTAGGATTTAACCGCATAGTTTTGACGCCGAAACGTTGGGCAAATTTCAATGCTATCGTAACCGAGGTCATGCCTATAAGAGGCGATAACGTAAAGCTTGTCGATTCGGAAGGTACAGCAATCGGTAAATCTTCGATCAAACCTGACAGTGCGAAAGTCGGTGGAGCAGCCGGAACAGGATTGGTTATAGGTGCTGTTGCAGGCGGTCCGGTCGGAGCCGCAGTCGGAGCAGGCATCGGAGCCGCAGTCGGCGTCGGAGCCGTTGTTATCCAGCGCGGAAAAAATATAAATCTGAACGAAAATCAACAATTGCGTGTAAAGACCGTTTACGAAACCGAGATACGCTAATCGTTCTCAACAGAATTAAAATGAAGCGGCCGCTCGAACTTCGGGCGGCTTTTTTTATTTGATATATGTATTTTCACGGCTTCGCTTGTTTAGTTTACGTGCGTTCGGTAAAATATACATTTGAGGACAAGGTTAAATAATAAACAAGGAAATAATGAGCACAGCAACTGATACAAATGCCGCAGCCGGATTAAGGGGAGTTATAGCGGCGCAGAGTTCGATCGGCGACGTCGATGGTGAAAAAGGTATATTAATTTATCAGGGTTATGACATCCATGACCTTGCCGAAAATTCGACATTCGAAGAAGTCATCTATCTATTATGGAATGGCAAATTGCCTTCAAAGACAGAACTGACCGAATTACACGATAAATTTAAGGCTAATTATGCGCCGCCTGCCGAAGTCATTGAATTGATGAAGCAGTATCCGAAAGATGCCGATCCGATGGATGTTCTTCGCACGGCCGTTTCGTCACTTGATTTTTACGACCGTGACGGACATGGCACCGACCGCGAAAACGCCATGAATTCTGCTATCAAGCTTACGGCTCAGATCGGTGCGATCTCCGCTGCTTGGGAACGAATTCGCACAGGTAAAGATATCGTTGCTCCCGATGCTTCATTGAATATTGCCGAAAACTTCTTGTATATGCTTCGCGGCGAAAAGCCGACGGCAGACGAAGCTCGTATGTTCGACATTGCTCTTATACTGCATGCTGATCACGAATTGAATGCATCGACGTTCACAACGCGTGTTGTTGCCGGAACACTCGCCGATATGTACGGTGCGGTTACCGCCGGAATTGCCGCTTTGGCCGGACCGCTTCACGGCGGTGCGAACACGAACGTGATGAAAATGCTCATCTCGATCGGCGAACCGGACAAGGTCGAAGCCTGGGTCGATAAAGCTCTGGAAGACAAACGCAAGATCATGGGCATTGGCCACGCCGTATATAAAACGGAAGATCCGCGTGCGACTTGGTTACGAAAATTCTCGAAGCAAATGGGCGAGAAAAAAGGCGAAATGAAATGGTATGAAATGTCGCAAACCATCGAACGCTTGATGCACGAAAAGAAAGGAATGTTCCCGAACGTCGATTTTTATTCGGCTTCGACATATTATATGATGGATATTCCGCTTGATCTTTTTACGCCGATATTTGCCGTCAGCCGCATTGCCGGCTGGACGGGACATATTCTCGAACAATACGCTAACAACAAATTGATCCGTCCGAGAGCGGAATATATAGGCCCTCGCGGGTTGAAATATACGCCGATCGACGAACGTTGATCACAGTTCATTATTGACAAAAAAGCTCCGGATCTTTCGGAGTTTTTTTATTTTCAAAAATAGCACGTGGTGCTTTTGGTAAAGCCTGAGAATCATATAAACTCGAAACATAAAAATTCATTAGGAGTGGGATATGAAGCGAAACTTATTCATAGTTTTATTATTGGCCGCAATGGCTTTTTCCGGTAGTGCGGTCAATGCCCAAAATGATATGAAACCACCTATTGCGAAAAAAGTACCAAAGGTTTTGAAGATACATGGGTATGAGATAACCGATAATTACGGTTGGCTGCGCGACCGTCGAGATGAAAAAGACCCGGCGATAATCGATTATCTCAAAGCCGAAAATTCTTATACCGAACATCATACCGCGAAATATTCCGGCTTGGTCGATACACTTTATAAAGAAATGATCGGCCGCATGAAGCAGACTGATACGAGCGTGCCATACAAGAACGGTGAATATTGGTACTGGACAAAGACCGAAGACGGCAAACAATATCCTACATATTTACGAAGCAGATATAAGGACGGCAAGAATGCCGAAGTTCTGCTTGATCAGAACGAAATGGCAAAAGGCCATGAATATTTCGCGATAAGCAATTTTGATGTCAGCGATGACGGAAACTTTCTCGCATTCGCGACGGATGTGACCGGTTATCGGCAATACACGCTCCAGATCAAAGACCTGAAAACCGGAAAGATGCTGCCTGAAAATATCGTGCGGGTAACTTCCGTCGAATGGTCAAATGACGGAAAGTATCTTTTCTACAGTCAGGAAGACGCCGAATCAAAACGCAGCGACAAGATATTTCGTCATAAGATCGGAAGCACAGATGCGGATGATTTGATCTTTGAAGAAAAAGACGTGCTTTTCAATACAGGTGTCGGTCGGTCTCGTGACAAGAAAATGTTGTTCATCGGTTCGCAGGCAAAAACGATGAACGAATATCGTTATTTAAGTGCTGATGATCCAACGGGTGATTTCAAAATATTAGCTCCGCGACGTGAAGGCCACGAATATACGGCCGATTTTAATAATGGTGAATTTTATTTTGTTACAAACAAAGACGCCGAAAATTTTAAGGTAATGCGTGCCCCGTTGAGTGATCCGAGCGAATCGAAGTGGGTGGATTATATTCCGTATGACCCAAAGGTAAAGATCGACGGCATTTCTTTCTTTAAGGATTACGCTGTTGTGTCGGAGGTCGAGAACGGCCTTGAACATTTGCGTGTTATGGATATGAAAACACGTCGGGCATCTGCCCGCATCGAAACGCCCGAAAGTGTTTATACAATGAACCTTTCGTCCAATCCTGAATATGACACGTCGATAGTTCGTTATACATATTCTTCAATGATCACACCGAATTCGACGTATGAATTCGATCTTGCCAAGCGCAAAAGCACACTAATAAAACAGCAGGAAATTCCCAGCGGTTACGACAAATCAAAATATGAAACGACGCGCGTCTGGGCGGTTGCCCGCGACGGAGTCAAGGTTCCGGTTTCGATAATGATGAAAAAAGGCACGAAGCTTGACGGCAGATCGCCGATGCTTTTATACGCTTACGGATCCTATGGTTTTTCGATGACGCCGAGTTTTTCGACGAACCGTTTGAGCTTGGTTGACCGCGGAATGATCTACGCGATCGCACATATTCGCGGCGGCAGCGAACTTGGCGAAAATTGGCGGCAAGACGGACGAATGTACAAGAAAGTAAATACATTCAACGATTTTGTTGATTCGGCAAAATGGCTTATTGAAAACAAATATACATCTAATGACCGGCTCGTTATTCAGGGCGGATCGGCCGGCGGGCTTTTAATGGGAGCTGTCGTTAATCAATCGCCGCAGACTTTCAAAGCAGCGATCGCACAAGTGCCGTTCGTAGATATTATGAATACGATGCTCGACGAGACTCTGCCGCTGACAACGGAAGAATGGATCGAATGGGGAAATCCAAATCAGAAAAAAGCTTGGGATTATATGTATTCCTATTCGCCCTACGACAACGTAAAGGCTCAAGGTTATCCGGATATGCTGATCGAGGTTTCGTTGCATGACAGCCAAGTTCCATATTGGGAAGGTGCAAAATGGGCAGCCAAACTCCGTGATATGAAAACGGACGACAATGTTATTTTGCTGAAGACGAACATGGGTGCCGGCCACGGCGGATCTTCCGGAAGATATGACAAACTTAAAGAAGTTGCATTCGATTATACTTATGCTTTGACCGAGGTCGGCATAACAAAATAGGTCGATCTTTTCTGATTTATAGGAACGCGTTGCTCAAAAGGCGACGCGTTTTTTCAATCATAATGACCGTTCAATTTCGTTCATTTTGAACGAATTTTAACAAATAATATCGCATTTCGATACCCAATAAAACTCCTTGTAGGCCTTATATTTCAATAAGTTAGCGAATTTTTTTCTTCATGGCACGACCATTGCCAAACAGATCGCGGGAAAAATCATATTTTATTGGCAATCTAGTGGAGTGGGACCATGAATCGATTGAAAGAAAAAAAACTTAGTTTAGCGAAAATAATTACGGGCGTTCTGATATCGTCCATCGGGTTTCAGGGTATCGCTGTAGCACAGCAGACATCCGTAAATAACATGGTAACAAGTGCGATATCAAAGAAAGCGGCACCACGTTACCTTACAAACATTGTAGCTTCGGCGGCAACATATCAGGAGCAAACGCCTTCGCTTGAATCCGAAAAGATCGTGGAACTTCTTTCGTCCGCCACATCGCGAAATCCAATAATGATCGGTTCGGACAGCGATCTTAGAAACGAGATAACCGAGAATGCCGCGATCGCACTTTTACGGACAGCCAAAAGTTCGATCTACACGATCGAATGGCGCACAATGTTTTCGAACATAAAAAATGAAAACGATATCATCAATGCGATCGACCCGATAATCGAATTTGCGGCCGCATCAAACGGCAAAGTGATATTGGATCTAGGCGATCTTGCCGAACTTGTCGGTGCAAACCCCAGATCGGGCACGATAATATCCGACCGCATCCAAATTGCGATCGTAAAAAGAAATATCCGCGTTATCGGTTCTGCTGACCGTTCGGTTTTTACCGCACAAATAAGCAAAGACCAAGATCTACGAACAAAATTTGAAGTTATCGATATTGATAAGGTCGAAAAGGATCCATTCGTCGGTGACAAGATCTCCATTGATCTTCGCGAGATGATCGCAAATTCGGATCCGAACAAACGTGTTCGTGTAATACTTCAAACCGCCGATGTTAAAGATAAACAGCTCTTGGCCGCTCTTCAGACGAACGGCGTTAACATTGAACGCACAACGCAGAGCCTCAGCATGCTGGTCGTCGATCTTCCGTTAAAAGCCGCTCAATCTATTGCGGATGTTCGTGCCGCGAAACATCTTTCGCTTGACCGCCAATTGACCCAATTGGGTCACATTGAAACGACAACCGGAGCATCGCTTGTCCGAACGATCCAGCAGGGCATCAGCATCGGGTTGCTTGGTATCGGTGTAATTAATACTACCGTCGAACTCGACGGCAAAGGTATCGGCATCGCCATAGTCGATTCCGGAATTCGCGAAGACCACAGATCGTTCGTTAATAGATCTGGGTCGCGACGCGTTACAAAACGTGTGAATTTCGCTCCGGGAAATTCATTATCGACAGACAAATTTGGCCATGGCACACACGTCGCATCGCTTGCCGCCGGCGGTGGTGGAGCAAACTTGAATGTTGGCGACGGACTTTACCTCAGCGAATACGAAGGTATCGCAAGCAACGCAAATATTATTAATGTGCGTGTTCTTGACGATAACGGCATGGGCAGCGCATCAGGGCTTTTGGACGCGATCGATTGGATCTATGCGAATAGAAATCAAAATAATATTCGCGTCGTTAATCTAAGCCTTGGAGCACCTGCGATCGAATCATGGAGAAATGATCCGTTGTGCCGTGCCGTTCGCAGATTGACCGCTGCCGGAATAGTTGTTGTCGCTGCCGCCGGAAATCACGGTAAAACAGCAGACGGGCAAAAGATATACGGAGCCATACATTCGCCGGGAAATGATCCATCGGTCATTACTGTAGGCGCGAGCAATACATTCGGAACGAATGCCCGCAACGATGACGGCGTTACAACATACAGTTCACGCGGACCGACACGTTCTTATTGGACCGACGGCAGCCAGGTTAAACACTATGACAATCTGATAAAACCTGACCTTGTTGCTCCGGGCAATTGGATAATCGGAGCAGAATCTGAAGGGAACCAGATAATTTTGGATGCAAATGTGCTTGGTGTTCAGGCCACGGCTTACGCGGACAACAAACGCAAGATGATGTATATGAGCGGAACTTCAATGGCGACGCCCATTGTAAGCGGAACGGTCGCTCTGTTACTGCAGGCAAATCCAAAATTGACACCGAACATGGTGAAAATGGTTCTGCAATATACCGCTCAACGTCTCGGCGGTTTCAATTCACTTGAACAGGGAGCCGGTCAACTGAATATTGAAGGTGCTGTTAGATTGGCAAATTCATTCAAACAGAATTTACCGAATCCAACTCCGCGCGGCACGCCGATGCTGAAGGACAATCAGCTTCCGGATCATAGATCTACGATCGCGGGGACTACATTCCGTTGGTCGGGCGGAATGTTGCCGAGCTATGCCGCAGTCACGGGAACCGATTGGATCACAAAATATCAGGGCATCTATAATAATGGACTGCTTATCAGTGACGGTCTTCTGATCAGCGATGGTTTGCTTATCAGTGATGGATTGCTTATCAGCGACGGCTTACTGATAAGTGACGGTTTACTTATCAGCGACGGTAGCATACTTACGGATGGAAATAACCCGCCGGGAACCGAAACCCTTTCGTGGGGAAGTCCATTCGGAGCATCAGGACTGCTGATATCGGATAATTTCACGCTTGCCGATGGTTCGCCGCTGGCCGATGGGCTTTTAATAAGCGACGGCCTGTTGATCAGCGACGGACTTCTGATCAGCGACGGCGCTCATTCGCAATCAAACAGTGTGATCGCGACAGGTGATTCAACGCCTAGGATGTATTGATCGAACTTGGGTCATAGATGCGGCCGGGTTTTTTAATACCGCATCTATGACCGGCAGAAAAAAACTTGTGGAATAATCAACAATGTTTGTCGTATAATTGAAAGCGGCCGTTAAAAAAAGCCGCTTTCCTGCTCCCGAACTTCTTCGATCTAACAATCCTGCCTTAATAAATGGATTCCAAAGAACGCCGCACAAATTTATATTTACTGCTGATACTGCCGATAGCTTTGGTGGCTGCGATCTGGTCATGTGTGACGTTCCCATATGGAAAGATCGACAATTCTCTTATCGCATTAACGATCATAACCGTGTTTTTTAGCGGATATTTTCGTATTCAAATACCTAAAACAAAGATACACCTGACAATTTCAGATGCGCTGATCTTCCTTTCATTTTTGATGTACGGCGGACAAGCGGCAGTTCTTCTTTCATTATTGGAAGCAACTTATGCATCGTTCACGATGAGATTGAGCGGTGTCAATATGAAACCGCGAACATTATTGACAAATGTTTCAATCTCAGTGGTTTCAGTTTTTTCAATGGTAATGATGGTTGGTTTGTTTTACGGCACGGTCGAATTTGCTAAAGAAACGAACACGACAAGCATTATTTGGCTTTTGGGAATAATGGCTTTTTCCCAATTTCTTGTAAATTCGATATGTGTTTCGGCTTTTATTGCGATAAAAACCGAAAATTCTCCGTGGAACGTTTGGAATCAATATTGTTTGAATGTTTTGGTTTTGTATCTAAGCGGAGCTTTCGTAGCGGGTGTTTTGCGAACGGCATTGGAACAAATAAATTTTTTCCTTATTACCGCAGTTGTCGGCTTTTTTGCGCTGGTCTATTTCACGTACAGGCGTTACACGGATGACGTAAAAGAAACATTTGCTTTAGCCGAAAATGCCGAAAGAAGCCGGGCCGAACAGGCCGAACAACATGTGATCGAGCTGGAACATTATGTCGAAGAACTGGAACGGAGCAGCGAAGCTTTGCGCGAAAGCCGCGAAAAATTTCGTCATGCCGCTTTTCATGACGCTTTGACATCATTGCCTAACCGCAACCGATTCATTGAAGTGATCGATGAATTATTAAGCACGGAGAATGGCGGAGAAACCAAAAAATTTGCTGTCCTGTTTCTTGATCTGAACAGATTCAAAACATTGAACGACAGTTTGGGACATTCGGTCGGCGACACGCTGATCGTCGGCGTATCAAAAAGATTATCGCAAATGATCTCAGGAAATGATGTTGTCGGCAGATTCAGCGGAGATGAATTTTGCATAATTCTTCAAAATATTGACAGTCGTGGCGATGCAACTGATTTTGCAACAAAGCTGGCAAAGAAAATGGCGGAACCTTTTTCGCTTGACGGAAGACAGGTTTTTACAAGCGTTTCGATCGGGATTTCATTCAATGACGCGAAATATGTTAACGCAGAAGAAATACTGCGTGATGCCGATATTGCGATGTATTACGCAAAAGAGCGACAAAAGGAATTCGAGATATTCGACAGAAAAATGCACGCCAAGGCTGTATCTCTTCTAGACCTCGAAACCGATCTGCGTTTTGCCGTGCTTCGCAATGAATTTGAACTTTATTATCAACCTATAGTTAGTTTGGAAGGTGCAAATATCGAAGGTTTTGAGGCTTTGGTAAGATGGAATCATCCAAAATGGGGAATGGTCGCGCCAAACGATTTTATTCCGGTGGCGGAAACGACCGGTCTTGTTATCCCGATGACCATTCAGATTTTGCGTTCCGCATGCCTGCAGATAGTTTCATGGCAAAAGCTGTACATGGGTTTAGATAAATTGATGGTCAGTGTTAATCTGTCCAGCAAACATTTTGCCGTTCCCGGATTAGTCGAACAAATAAGCGATATCATCAACGATACAAAAATAGACGCAGCAAATCTGAGGATAGAGATAACGGAAAGCGCTGTTATGGAAAACGCCGAAAATGCCATAGCTATGCTGAAGCAGATAAAACAGCTCGGTGTCAGGATCAGCATCGACGATTTTGGAACCGGATATTCCAGCTTAAGTTATCTACACCGATTTCCGGTAGATACATTGAAGGTCGATAGATCCTTCGTGAGCACCATGGAAAATGGAACTGAGAACGGAGAGATCGTCAGAACGATCATTGCTCTGGCAAGAGCATTGAAATTGAATGTTGTTGCGGAGGGAATTGAAAGTATCCACCAATTTCATCAATTGCGAATACTCGGCTGCGAATATGGCCAAGGTTATCTTTTTTCGCGGCCTTTGCCGGTTGCCGACGCTGAGAAATTATTATCGGATACATCATCATGGCAGAATATAATCCCTGTCCAAAATTATATGCTCGATATTCCGGATAAGCCTCAGGAACAACTTCAACTTACTCATTGATGTCTGCAAATACTATTGGTTTTTCTATTAACGGAAAAGCGTTTTCGTAAACCGATGCAAGATTAAGCAGTGTGTCTTCGCTCCAGAAATCTCCGATAAGCTGCGTTCCGATCGGCAAGCCTTCGCTTGAGATCCCGCAGGGAATGCTGATCGCGGGAACACCTGCGAGATTAGCGGAAACTGTGTAAACATCGCTCAGATACATTGCCAACGGATCGCTTACGCGTTCGCCTATTTTGAATGCCGTCGTAGGTGATGTCGGCGTCAATATCGCGTCGCATTTTTTGAAAGCTTCAGAGTAATCACGTTTTACAAGAGCCCTAACCTTTTGAGCTTTTGTGTAATATGCGTCGTAATAGCCGCTGGAAAGAACATAAGTGCCGAGCATTATTCGCCGTTTGACCTCTTCACCAAAGCCTTGTTCCCGCGTTTCGCTGTACATTTCTTGAAGTGTGCGGGCTTCTTCCGCGCGAAAACCATAACGAACGCCATCGAACCGTGCAAGATTAGAAGATGCCTCGGCAGTTGCGATTATGTAATAAACGGCGATGCCGTATTTTGCATGCGGAACTTCGACATCGACAATTTCCGCTCCGAGTTTGCGGTAATTTTCGATGGAATTTTCTACAGCATTGCGAACATCTTTATCCAAGCCTTCACCAAATAACGATCTGGGAACGCCGATACGTTTACCGGCAATATCCTTTTCCAATCCCGCGGTATGATCGGGCACCGCAACATCCGCAGAAGTAGCATCGCGTGGATCACGGCCCGCAATAACATCAAGTATTTTCGCGGTGTCCTTTGCAGTGCGGCCAAAAATACCGATGCCGTCCAGCGACGACGCGAATGCTACCAGCCCATAACGCGAGATCCGGCCGTAAGTGGTTTTCAAGCCTACGATCCCGCAAAGCGATGCGGGTTGACGAACAGAACCGCCCGTTTCGGATCCAAGCGCGGCGTCAACGATCCCGGATGCAACCGCAACGGCCGAACCGCCGGAACTTCCGCCGGGGACACGTTCAATATCCCAAGGATTTTTCACCGAACCAAAGGCCGAAGATTCGTTCGATGAACCCATTGCAAATTCATCCATATTTGTTTTGCCGATGATAACCGCACCCGCATTTTTTAATTTTTCAACGGCTGTTGCGTCATACTGGGCAGTGTAATTGCCAAGGATCTTAGAGCCGCACGTCGTTTGCATACCTTTTGTACAGATATTATCTTTGACTGCTATTGCAAAGCCTTTGATCGGCATTTCCGCGCCGGAATTATCGAGCACCGCTGCTTGTTCAAGCGCGCTTTTATTTTCGATCGAAACCAGCGAATTAAGAACTGGATTCAATCGTTCGGCATTTGCCAAGGTTTTTTCAATGTTTGAATGAATTGACATAAACTATCTGACCACTTTATTAAAAAGCCATTTTCCCTCGATCTTACGTGCTTCGACGTTTATTTCCTGCTGAAGACTTTGATCGTCCGTACGCCAAAAAAGAAGCACAGAAATTATTGCCGTGTCGGGTTTATCGGATCTGCAGGAGCCGACGCGAAATGCTTTTGGGTAATTATTCGTATCTGTTGTAAAAACATCGTTTTCGGTTTCTTTGCCGCGCAGTTCTTTATAGGTTTCGGCGGTCATATATTTTTGAAGCTTGTCGAGTTCATTATCCGACAGTGCCATATCTCCGTCGAAATGATATGAGTAGAACTCACGAACCGCTGCTCTGGCATCAAGACAATCTTTCGATTCGATGGTCGGAATGCCGCAAGATGATGCGAACAAAATTACGGTTAAGAATATCAAATAACGGCTCATAAAACTTTTGGTACGCGAAAGTGGCCTTCGGCCGCGGCAGGAGCTTCTTCGAGCGCGGCGTCCGTTCCGATCGAAGGAATAATTGCGTCATCACGAATAGTTTCGGTTTCACTGCCTTCGGATGTGAATCCACCGTTCATCGGTTCGATGCCGTCGGTGTCAAGCTCATTTAGCTGCTCGATATAATCGACGATTCCGGCCATTTGGGGCGTATAGATCTCAACTTCCTCGTCAGTTATCTCAAGATGTGCGAGCTTTGCTATTTTTCTTATGTCCATATTAACTTTTGCCGCGGTCTTTCATTCTCAAAAGGCTGATCGAAGCTGCTCCTAAAAATAACTTCCGCAGGTCTTTATTTTCTATTGCGGCTGCCGCATTTTCCAACTCGGGTGTGATCTGAGATCTGCTTCGCTGTTCGGGATCGGTATCTGCAATTTCGAAAGACCGATCCTTTGCTCCTTCGATCTCCACAAGCCGGGCATTGACAATGAACTCAATAAAATTTACGGAACCGTTGCCTAATTCGCGATTCACCAGATAAACAAGTCTTTCACTCATTTTCGTCAATTGCTTTTTCCACATTTGATCTGTAACCGCGATAAACAAACGTTTATTATGCAATCTGACAAAAGCCGTGTGTCGTGAAAGTTCGTCGCCGACACCTCGGTTCCATGCTGCCGGTGCGGCTGCTTGAAGCATCTCCGGAGTATCAAATTCCTTTACAATATTTTTCAGAGCACGTGAAATATTTTCCATTGGTTATACGGCCTTGTATAATTAATATCTTAAACGAGTTCAAAGAAAATCTTAAATCGAGATCCGCAAATGAAAGCACCGAAAAATCTAATACTGGCATCCGGAAGTCCGCGAAGGGCTGAAATTCTAACATTTGTCGGCTGGGAATTTACAAAACAGGTTCCTGACATTGACGAAACCGAAATGAACGGTGAAGCTCCGGATGACTATGTTCTCAGGCTGGCAAAGAAAAAAGCCGAATTGATCGCCGGGAAAAATCCCGGATCGATTATCCTCGGAGCGGATACGACCGTTGTGATCGATAATAGAATAATCGGAAAACCGACCAGCCATGATGACGCAAGAAAAATGATCGAATTGCTTTCTGGAAGAGAACACGAAGTTCTGACCGGAGTTGCGATAGTTAATGACGGCAGAACTATCGGCGGATTGCAGCGAACACGTGTGAAATTCGCCGAAATGGATGAAGATGAGATCGAATTTTTGGTGGCCTTCGGCGAACCGCTCGATAAAGCCGGCGGTTACGCTGTTCAGGCTCAAGCGGCGTTATTTATAGAATATATTGACGGCGATTATTGGAATGTTGTCGGCTTGCCTATAAATTTGGTTTATAGACTGATGAAAGAACATTCAATAATAAAATAAAAAAGAGGCTGAAATTAGATCAGCCTCAATAAATAATAACTTTCATTTTGATCATAAAAGTTTGTCAACGGCAGTTGAGATGGGAACCGTTATATCAAATTTCGGATCGATGCCGCCGAAGGATTCGCCGGCTTTATTTCCGGTTTTATCCAAAATGATAAAAGAGGGGATTTGATCGATGTTGAATTTTTTCAATGTTGCCGCGCCGTCCGGATCACGAACAAGCGTAACGGCTAATTTTTGCTTCGTAACAAAGGTATTGAGCTGTGCATTTGAAGCATAGTTCTTGGATTTTGCCGAAGTCGAATCGGTTGCGACAAAATATATCACAACATCTTTTCCGGTATATTTTTTGGCGAGCGCGTTTGTAGCCAGAGCTTGTTCGTCCGACAACGGAACCCACGAAGCGCCGATCGCCAATATAACGACCTTTCCTTTTTGGCCGTCAAGCGAAATGCTTTTTCCGTCAAGCGATGTGACGTTTACCTGTGAGAATGCAACGATGGACATAACAGCGACCAGACCGATCAATGAAAGTGTTTTGCTTAGTATTCTCATAATTTTAACGAAAGCCGAAATGCGGCAATCGCATATTTAGATGCAACTTTGATGCCAATTACTGCTTTTTATTAAGCATTACATTGTCGATAAGACGAACATCGCCGAAACGTACGGCAACGGCCAGCAAAACCGGGTTTTCCTCGATCTTATCGACAGGATCAAGGGTTTCCGGGTCAACGGCCGCAACATAATCGATCTTTGCTAAAGGTTCTGAGGATATTGTATTTTCGACAATTTCAGTGAGTTTGGCGGGATTTCGTGTACCTTCTCTGAAGGCGGCTTTTGCTGAGTGAAGAGCGTGATAAATGATAGCTGCTTTTCCGCGTTCTTCTTGTGTCAGACGTTCGTTCCTGGATGACATTGCTAAACCGGACTCTTCGCGGACGATCGGCATAACAACGATCTCTGTTTCGAAGCCGAGGTCGCGTGAAAGGCGTTCTATCACCGAAACTTGCTGAGCGTCCTTTTGGCCAAAAAAGGCAAAATCCGGTCGGATCGCATTAAATAAGATGGTCACGACGGTCGCGACCCCGCGAAAATGTCCCGGCCGCGAAGCTCCTTCAAGAGCATCCGTAATGCCTTCGACATAAACGTATGTCGAAAAGCCCGGCGGATAAATATCCTGTGTTTCAGGGGCAAAAATGAGATCTACGCCGAGTTCGGTGAGAACGGCGGCATCGCTTGTCAGATCGCGAGGATATTTATCGAAATCTTTTGTTTCACCGAACTGTGCCGGATTTACAAAGACCGAAACGACGACGACGTCACATCGCAGCCGTGCGGCTCTGACCAATGAAAAATGTCCTTCATGAAGAGCTCCCATGGTCGGCACAAAACCGACCGTTTTTTGTTCGCGCCGCAGTTTGCGGACGATCGAAGCAATTCGCTGGCGTCTATTGATTATCTCCATTGAAAAAAAATTTACGAGAAACTACCGTTCCATTTCTGCTTTTGCTTTTGCCGGAAGTCCGTAGGACTCTTCTTCATTCGGATAATTTCCGGTTTTTACATCGTCCATCCAGTTCGTAATAGCATCTGTAATGACTTGGCTGACATTTGCATATTGCCGGACGAAACGCGGCTGCCGTCCAAATGTAAAGCCGATCAGGTCATGAAGTACCAAGACCTGTATATCACAATTCGAACCAGCACCGATCCCGATCGTCGGGATCGCGAGTTCATTTGTAATGATCTCTGCGATCTCTCGCGGAACAAGTTCGAGAACGATCGCGAAGGCACCCGCTTCCTCAAGCATTTTCGCATCTTCGATCAATCGGTTGGCGTCTTCCGCGGTCTTTCCCTGAACACGGTATCCGCCTAGTTTATGAACTGATTGCGGCGTTAGCCCGATGTGGGCCATAACCGGGATCTCTTCATCTACCAACCTTTTTACAAGATCCACGCGGTTGCGTCCGCCTTCAAGTTTGACGGCCTCGGCTCCGCCATATTTTAATAGCTTCATCGCATTGCGTACGGCTTTGTTATTTCCGGTATGGTAGCTTCCATAAGGCATATCAGCCACGATCAAAGCCCGGTTTGCTCCACGTTTGACCGCTTTTGACGCTGATAAGATCTGTTCGAGCGAAACCGGAATTGTATTTCCGTAACCGTGTATGACATTTCCCATACTGTCGCCGACAAGGATGATATCGACCCCGGCCTCGTCAACAATTCTTGCAGTTGGATAATCATATGCCGTAAGGCAAACCAATTTATCGCCGGATTCCTTTGCTGCACGAAGAGCGGGAACGTAAACCTTTTCGGGTCTGTCTGGTTTTAGGTAGGCCATATATTTCGAATAAGTCTAGCGTTTTACATGATTTAAGTCTAGTATTCCATAGCCTGCATCTCGGCCTTGAGATTAGGATTCCAGCGAGTGATCGTGGAATTATCGGAACAAAGATCGTTTAACTCACGCACACTCTTTTTCAAAAGCGGATGCAGAAAGTCCGGAGCGATCTCGTTCATCGGCGTCAGAACAAAATTTCGCAAATGAAGACGCGGATGCGGAACGGTAATAAAAGGAGTATCGACAGTTTGTGAACCATAGAAAAGCAGATCGAGGTCTATGGTACGCGGCCTCTTTAAAGTTTTATCATTGCGCTCAAGCAGATACTCTATCCGCAGCATGCGCGCCATGACCTGAGACGGCGATATTCCGGCAACTTTTATCTCGGCGACCATATTTAGAAAATACGGAGCTTCGTCAAATCCGACCGGTTCGGTCTCATAGATCGCTGAAAGTTTGTTTACAAAAAAACTGGCTTCCATCAACCCACGGACGCCAAGCAAAAGATTGCCGGCACGGTCGCCGAGATTCGAACCAAGCCCAATATAAGCTGTCGTTGTTTCGCTGTTCATCGTTTTTCTTATTTAAAATGTTATGGCGATATAACCCGGCGAAAAAAATGCCTCTATGTATTTTTGTATTGTATCAAACAAAACTTTGTTTTTCTTGGGCAGGCTTTTCTTTTTTAGCTTTCAATGTTTCAATAAAAGATAGGCACTATGCTTAAATCCAGTAGTATCCGGTTACGGAACTCGGGCGGAAATGTGATCCGTCTTTAGAAAATCTCACAATCTATCTATGCCGCGCAGGAAATTTCGACACAGCCAAAGGTCAGATCCTACGGGCGACCGTTCCCATCAGGAATATCTATTACAGCAGGGCGTCCAGCTTACAACCCGATCTGAGATATTACGGCTCATACGCGGCGGCGAAGACACGTATCTCGAATTAAAAGTAAAACTTTCAAATCCCGAAAAGATCGCGCAGGGAATAGTCGCACTTGCAAATACCGGCGGCGGAACCATCGTATTCGGAGTGAACGATCAGCTTCGGGTCGAAGGCCTGAACGATCCGGGAAGTGTCCGCGACGAACTCGTCAGGATCTGCCGCGACGACATCGTTCCGCCTGTCGTGCCGCTTATCGACATGGTGGCTTTCGATAGCGGCAAACGAATCGTTGCCTTGGACATCGATCCGCGAAATCGGCCGTATCGTTTGCGCGACGGACGTTTTTATATGCGCTTTGGAGCGGAAAAACGTGAAGTGCCGCGAAAGCAGATATCGATGTGGTTGGATGAGATCCGACCGCTTGGTTATGAGAACATACCAATATTCGAGGCCCGGGAAGATGATTTTGACGACGGGCTTTTATGGACGTTCGCAAATGGTTTTGAGATCAAAAGAAATACGACGGAACAATATCAAACGGCTGATCTTCTAAAGCGCGATCTTTTGCTTGCGGTTGGATCGGGCGAGGATTTTTTCCCGACGGCGGCGGCGATACTTCTTTTTGGAAAGAATGAACGTGTCGGCGAGATGTTCCCGAGATCTACCGTTACCGCTATCCGATATTCCGGCGAAACAACAGATTCGGCGGTCATCGAAGAAAAAAAGATCGCGGGAAATCTGCTTACGCAGTATGAATCAATACTTGCTTTTATACAGCGATATTGCGACCTGTTGAAAGCAAAACCGAAAGCTCTTTCACCGCTGGACGGAATGCATGTCAGGCCGCGATCGGCATATCATATTTATGCAGTACGTGAAGCCGTCGCGAATATGATCGTTCATCGCGATCTCGCATTTATTGATTCGCCAACGCGGATAAATATATTCGACCACGACATCGAATTCATAAATCCGAGACGCACGAATGGATTCGCTCCGCCGGCATCGAGGGCTATTCGTTACGGAATAACCCAACGTTTGAATCCGCAGATATCATCTATCTTTAATCGACGCGAATACGGAGCATCGATCCCGCGCGGCGGTTTACCAATGGTTCTAAAACAGGCGGAGCTTTTCTCCGGCAAACGCGTGGAATTAAGAACCGTCAACGACGAATTCAGGCTAAAGATATACGAAGCATGAGATCGTTTTTTTTCGAAGGCTTTAGATCTATAACATCCAGTCGCGGAAGACTTACCGGCTGGTTAATTATCATTGCTTTTGGGTTTGCTCTCTATACTTTCGGCATAGCTCATGATCCGCCCGGATATTACGTTGACGAATCCGCACTTTCATATAATGCATATTTAGTTTCACAAACCGGAACAGGTGAATTCGGTGAAAAGTTTCCACTTTTTTTTCAGGTTTACACAGGCGGTTATACTCAATATTCAAATCCAACCCAAATATATATTTTAGCCGCGGTATTCAAGGTCTTTGGCCCGAGTATTTTGATCGCCCGCTTAACGGCGGCGGCTTCGGTTTTTGCGGCGTGTTTGCTGCTGGGGTTTTTAGCCGGCCGCATCTCAGACAACAAAAAGATCGGTTGGATCGTCGGGGCGTTTGCACTTTTGACCCCTTGGCTTTTTGAGATAAGCCGACTGGTGCTTGAAACATTCTTTTATCCAATGGCGGTTGTCGCGCTTCTTTGGTCCGTCTTTCTTGCGAGCCGAAAGGAACGCTGGACGCTTCTAAATATCGCGGCGATCGCTCTAAGTTTGGCTTTCGTGACGTACAGCTACACGATCGGCAGACTATTAGGGCCGATGGTGGCGCTAGGTTTGATAAGTTTTGCGATCGACCGAAAAAAACTTCTAGATGTAATAAAGGTTTGGATCGCGTTCGGCGTAACGCTCATCCCGCTTTTCATGTTTTATCTGAACAATCCGGGTTTAACGACGCGGTTCCAATTGATCGGTTATATAAAACCGGAAAGCACATATTTTGAAATAGCTACAACGTTCATCGTCCGATTCTTTGAAGACATTAATCCGGTGCGTATGCTGTTTCGCGGAGATATAAACACGCGGCATCATATACCTGATGCTTTTGGCAGTTTCTTTATCGGCGTTTTTATTTTGGCATTGATCGGCCTTCTGATCATTGTGGTCAAACGTTGGCGCGATCCTTGGTGGCGATTCATTATCTTTGGTCTTGCCGCGTCGGTTGTTCCCGGTGCCCTTACAGTCGATAAATTCCACACTTTACGAATGATAGCTTTTCCGATCTTCGCTTTGATGTTGACGGTACCTGCATTGGAATGGTTCCTGTGCAGAACTGAAGGTGCAAAACCAGATTTTCTTTTGAAATACTCTCAGCCGATCTTAGCTGCCATCCTGATGCTGACCGCTTTTGAAGCCGGGTTTTTTCATTATAAATATTACGCTAACAGCCCAAAGCGCGGTCTCGTATTTGACGCGCCCTATAAAGAACTTTACGATACCGCGGTCGCATTGCCGGATCGACCGATCTATTTGCTTGATAATTATTGGGGGCCGGCTTATATACATTCCTTTTGGTACGCGACGGTCGAGGGTCGAGACACAAAAGAATTCATACATTTGCCGTATGGCGAAAAAGCCCCGGTTGGCTCAATAGTTATCAGCACAGAAAAATTCTGCACAAATTGTGAAACGATCAGAAAGGCCGGTGTTTTTCTTCTTTACAGACAGCTTCGTGATCCGAAGATGCCATCTTACATATATTATTCGAACGAAAAATAAGTTGGTAAAATGGCTTTATTCGGTTTCGGAGTTTTCGGCTAATTTTTTTGATATTTCGGAGGCGGCTTCCTGTACATATTTTACAAGAGTTGGAAATGTTTCCTTGTGGATCTGGTGTTTATCACCGGCGATGCTGATCGCGGCAACTACCTTTCCTGTTTCATCGGTGATCGGCGCTCCAATACAGCGTGAGCCGATGGTTTCTTCTTCGGCATCAACGGAATAACCTTGTTTTCGGATCTGAGCCAATTCTTTCTTTAACTTTTGCGGCGAAACGATTGTGTTATCGTTATAGCGCGGCAAACCGAACCGCATCAGGCGATCAATATCGTCTTCGGGCCAATCACACAGCAGAGCTTTTCCGGCAGCTGTGCAATGAATTCCCATTCGTTTGCCGACCCATGTTTCGACCTTTGGCGTATATGGCGAATCGGCTTTTTCGATGATCACGACTTCGTTGCGCTCCTGGATCGCCATATGAACCGTTAAACCTGTTCTAAGCATTAATTGCCTGATCTGCGTCGATGACAACTTTCTCAGATTCAAACCGTTCATCGCCATATTTGCGAGTGTCAGGATCTTCATTCCGAACAAATATCGTCCGGTGTTCTCATTGCGCAGCAAATAACCCAAACGCTCCAATGTCAGCAGCATTCCATATGTCGAGCTTTTCGGTAATTGCAATGCGGCCGTAAGTTCTGAAAGGCTTAGGCCGTTCTGCGAGGCAGCCAATTCTTCGAGAATAAGCAATGCTTTTTCGACAGCCGGAACTGATTTTGTTTTTATATCTGATACAGGAAATCTATTCACTTATTCTCCTTATTTCGAGCGGTTGAAGAGAGGGAACCGGAAAATTTGAACAAAAATAAATTTTGCATTTAGTTCAGCCGGTTGGACAACATCGCAACTTTATCCGAAATAGCTATATATTTCAAGCCGACGTTCATTTATAGTAAACGTATTCAGCTATCGACAGCTAAAGATCCGTTCCAAACAAAAGTAAGAGAGAAAATCGAAGCCCGCTAAAGGTTGTTAGAGATCTAATATATGCAGTTTAGCAAAGAAATCAATTGGTATGCGATCATGACGAAGTGCGCCAATGAGGACCGCGTTGAATTTCATTTATCTCGATTGGGTTTGGAAGTATTCAATCCAAAACAAAGAAAGAAAAGAAAAATGGGTAATTCAAAATCTCTGACCAAACCTCTTTTTCCCGGATATCTTTTTGCGAAGTTCAGCCCGTCGAACTATCTGCACACGATCCAGTACACACGCGGAGTTTTACAGGTTCTGCATTTTGGGGCGAGCCTTTTGCATGTTGACGAAGAGATCATTGTAAATATTCGAGAACGGTTGGATAAAGAAGGCTGTGTCGATCTGACAAAACCAATGCTCGAAGGCGATCCTGTTGAGATCTGCGAAGGAACATTCGGCGGTTTACGCGGTCTGTTCAAACGCGAAATGAGCGACCGCAAACGCGTTGTAGTATTGATAGACCTACTAGGCGATTATGCACGCGTTGTAATGGAAAAAAATCTTATTGAGACAAGGCCGTAAAGTTTTCTAAAAGCTTTGGAGTTAGAGCCAGATCATATTGGGATAATTCAAAAAAATATTATTTCGGGAACCGTTCAGGTGCCGAAAATGGCGGTAGCTCGTTTCCAACCCGGATTTTTGAACAAGATAAAAGGAGATATATGAATATTTGTAAATATCGTTTTGGCCTTCGGTCAAAAATGGTTATTACCGGCTCAATGATCGCAGTTTTTGGCCTATTATATGCATCCATATTTGTGTCCGCCGTAAACGGCCAGGCAAATGTTCTATTCGAATCGGATCGATGGGAGCGGTCAAAGGACGCCGTCATTATTTCCGATATGACAAAAGTATCCGAGAAAAATGTACTTACATATGACGTTCGAAAGAAAGGGTTTTGGAAAGTCCTGGATTATGAGACAAAGGACGGTTCGATAGTTGGGAAATGTATTGCTTCGACACCCGATACGGGAGCTCCTAACGTCACATTGCCGTTAAACGCAAAGGGTTGGTATGCGGTCTATATAGGGCTTGGCGGAATGGGTAGATTTGCATTCGGGCAGGAAAGCGAAGTGCGTGTAAAACTGACCGGCGATGTGACATACCAACATAGACGTTATGCCGGAGCGAGGGACGATATAGACGAAGTTCTGTTTAAGGCCGCCGACCTTACCGGTCAAAACTTACAGATCGCTCAAATGCGAATGAAGGAATTATTGGACGGACGTGTCACGGTAAGTCCGCGTCATACGGTTGTTATGTATGTAAAGCTTGTGCCTCTGACGGACAAAGAGGTCGCTTGGATAAAGGCGGATCGCGAACGCCCGGACACAAAGAACCTGATCGCGACGTTGGACGCATTTAGCTGGATCCATAAAAACTTTCCAACAACCAAGGAAGAGTTCATGGAGGATTTCGAACATTACAGATATTCCGATTTTGGCACGATCTCGTGGCAGATCATCGGGGGTGGTCTGGTCAATTATGCATCAAAACTTGGAACTATCCCGGGCGAATTGTCAGACGATCCTGCACGTACCGGTGACGGTTATGTAACTCAATCGATAAAGAGATTTATCGACAATGGCGAAAATCATACAAAACTTGCGATCGAAGCGGCTCATTCGATGAACAAGCGGATAACGATCGGATTTCGAGCCGAAGCTTGGCAGGCTCCGCCGGCATTCGAGGATTATTTTACGTCGAAATTTTATCGCGATCATCCGGAATGGCGGGCATATGACCGTGACGGAACTCCGGCAATGCGAATGAGTTATGCCGTGCCGGAAGTAAGAGAACATATCTATGGAATGCTGCGTGAGGTTCTGGCTTATAAGCCGGACGGCATCGAGATAATTTATTTTCGCGGTTTGCCGTTGATACTTTGGGAAGATGCATTTTCAAAACGGTTCAAGGAAAAATACGGAGTCGATGCAAAACAAGTGCCGGAGAACGACCCTCGGTTATATGAACTTCGCGGCGAGATCATGACCGGATTTATGCGCGATGTCCGTAAACTTTTAGATGATGTTCAAAAAGAACAAGGCAGAAAAGAACCATACGAGTTGACCGCATCTGTCGTTCACACCGAGTTGGACAACCGTAAATACGGGCTGGATGTCGAACGTTGGGTAAAAGAAGGGTTGGTCGATAAGATAGGCATATTTCCGGCGGCGTTCCATACCGATACAAGCAAACCGGTTGACTTAGCCTGGTTCGCGAAGATCACAAAAGGCACTAAGACAGGCTTTTATCCGATGATGATCGGCTGGCGAATGTCTTCTTACGAAGAAGCGATGACAAATGCAAAAAAAGCTTACGATTCCGGAGCGGAAGGATTGATCTTTTGGGATCCGTTTCCGACGGGAACATATACGCCAAGGGCTCCGCAACCGACAAAACATTATACGCGGGCTGTTTCTACTTATTGGCAATTGGTGTCGCGAATGGGTCACGTTGCCGATCTGGAGAAATTAGCGGCTGAAAAACGTCCGGTTCCGAAATATATTCCCCTGAAAAGATACGGTAATTATTATTTTGGACGTTGGGTTCCTGATGTCGGATTTTAAATATAATGATAGATATTGATCTAAATATATCGATCCTGCTTAAGGAATATTCATTCTTGGAAAGGTTTTCCGAGGCGGCTCAATTAGGATTCGAAACTGTTGAATTCTATTGGGAAAAAGATCTGGATCCAAAAGCCGTTTCGGATCGTGTACAGATTTCCGGGTTGAATGTGGCCGCATTTAACCTCGATGCCGGCGACCTTTCCACCGGTGATCGCGGATTGCTGAACGACCCTGTTCGTCATCAGAGAATGCGCGAGAATGTGCCGGTTGCGATCGAATTGGCAAAAAGCATTGGATGTAAAAAATTAACTGCTCTTGCGGGAAATCTACGGCCGGAAGAAGATCGTGAAAAGCAGATCGACCGCATGCGTGAAAATTTACTTTGGATCTGCGGCGAAGCAGAAAAGGCCGGAATCACGATCATGGTCGAAGCGGTAAATGCTTTCGATAATAAGTTTTACCCGTTCACGGATACTGACAGTACTATTGAATTCTTGGATTCCGTTGGAACTTCAAATCTTGGATATCTTTATGACATCTATCATATGTACAGAATGGAAGGTAATATAGTTTCCACGCTTACGAAATATGTCGATAGGATCGAACACATACAGATCGCCGATTCGCCGGGCCGCAATCATCCCGGAACAGGTGAGATAGATTACGATCAGATATTAAAAACAATAGAAGAATGCGGTTACAAAGGATCGGTCGGTCTTGAATTCATTGCGATGGGTTCAACTGAAGCAAGCCTCGAATGGCTGCCTCGTGAACATCGCCGCAAGCTCGACACAGGATCGTACAAGTTCGGAAAGGTTAACTGATTAAAAATATGGAAAAGATAGGGTTCATCGGATTGGGAATTATGGGAAAGCCGATGGCTGGCAATCTCTTAAAGGCCGGGTTTGACGTCGTCGTTCAAAGTCGAAGCCAAGGCTCGGTCGATGAAGTTGTGTCAAACGGAGCTTCATCTGCAGGATCGCCAAAGGAAGTGGCCGAGCAATGCGGCGTTGTCATCACAATGCTGCCGGATTCGCCGGACGTTGAGGTGGTCGTAAGCGGCGAGAACGGTTTGCTCGACGGCTTTGGACAAGGTTCGATGATAATCGATATGAGCACGATCTCGCCGGTAGTCACACGGCGTTTAGCAGATGTCGCAGCGAAAAAAGGCGTCAAAATGTTGGACGCACCTGTCAGCGGCGGTGATAAAGGTGCGATCGCCGGAACACTTTCTATTATGGCCGGCGGCGACGCCGAAGATTTTGAAAAAGCCAAGCCGTTCTTTGAAGTATTGGGAAAAACTATCGTGCATTGCGGGCCGGTTGGAGCCGGACAGACGGTAAAGGCTTGCAACCAAGTCGTTGTTGCCATCGTATTAGAAGCTATCTCTGAAGCATTTGTTCTCGGATCGAAAGCCGGCGTCGATCCAAAGATCATTCTCGAAGTTCTAAGCGGAGGCCTGGCTCAAACGCGTGCGATGGATCTTCGCGGCCCAACCATGATCGAGCATAATTTCGAACCGGGCTTTAGATCGCGTCTTCACCGCAAGGATATGAATATCATAATGCAGACCGCAAAGGAATATGGAGCAGTTCTTCCCGTTTCGGCTCTGGTCGATCAAATGTTTACGACACTTGTCGAAACCGGAAAAGGCGACAGCGATCATTCGGCGCTGTTAACCGTTATTGAAGGATTGTCGGATCATTCTATATTTACCGAGAGATCAAATGAGGCTTAAAGATAAAATAGCGATCGTTACCGGTGGCGGAACAGGTATCGGATCCGGAATAAGCCGTTCGCTTGCCGAAGCCGGAGCAAGTGTGCTTATCGCACAGCCGACGATGGAAAAAGCAGTTAAAGCCGCCGAACAACTGATGTCCGAAGGTCATCGGGCAATTCCTTTCGAAGTTGATATCCGTGAACGCGAAGCCGTACGGGCAATGGTCGCAAAGACGATCGAAAGTTTCGGGAAGATCGATATTTTGGTTAACAATGCGGCTATAACAGGTTCGCGGGCGGCATCGGCTTTTTTAGATATTTCCGACGAACTGTTGGCTCGGACAATAGATGTTAATTTGAAAGGCACGTTCATCGTGTCGCAGGAAGTTGCCCGCAAAATGGTAAAAGACGGCGGTTCGATAATACATATATCGTCGGTCGGAGCATTTGCCGCACAGGAAGGAGCTTCGATCTATTGTGCGACAAAGGCGGCTTTGACCGGATTGACGCGGACGATGGCATTGGAATTAGCGTCTTACAATATTCGAGTAAACGCTATAGCACCAGGAGATATTGAAACAGAAAAGAACGCCCATCACGCTGATGAAATGAACGAAAAGGGTATTCAAGGTAAATATTTTCGCAGAATACCTTTGAACAGGCGTGGAACTCCTGCGGAAATCGGCCCAACAGCCGTCTTTCTCGCTTCAGGTGAATCTTCTTATATGACCGGTGAAACGATCATTGTTGACGGCGGCTTTTTGATCTATTGATCTATTTTTATGCATACGAACGATCTATTCAAACTTGATGGACGCATTGCTTTGGTGACGGGCGGTGCGGGGATTTACGGCATTCATATAACGCGGGCGTTGGCCGAAATGGGAGCTCATGTCGTCGTTGCTTCGCGCGACCAGGCTCAATGCGAAAAGGTTTCGGCGGAAATGCGTGAACAAGGATTAAAGGTTTCGGCCGGCCATCTGGATCTTGGGTCAAGCGAATCGATATTGGAGCTTTGCGAAAATATCGTGTCGGAATTTGGTCAGGTCGATATCCTTTTTAATAATGCGGTTGCCAGAGCGGGCGGCGATCCGTCGTCCGTGACCGAGGAACAATGGATCAAGGCGATGGAGATAAATTCCAGCGGTTTCTTTATGTCGAGCAAGATCTTCGGCGAACAGATGATAAAGCAGCGATCAGGTGTAATGGTAAATATATCATCTATCTATGGCGTCGTTGGTCCGAATTTTAATATTTATGAAGGAACCGATATGACCAGCCCGGCGAACTATGCATTTGCCAAAGGCGGAATGATAAATTTTACACGTTACGCCGCTAGTTATTACGGCCGATTTGGTATCAGGGTCAATTCTATCAGCCCGGGCGGATTTCAAACCGATCAGCCGGATGTGTTCATCGAAAATTATTCGAAACAAACACCGCTTGGACGCATGGCGACCGACGACGATATTAAAGGAGCGGCAGTATTTTTGGCGTCCGATGCATCGGGCTATATCACAGGTCAGAATCTAATGGTTGACGGCGGTTGGACCGCTATCTGAATTAACACAATATGAAATTAAAAGGAATAGTTCCGCCGATCGGAACGCCTATTACACCTGACGAACGCGTTGATGAAAAAGGCCTTCGTAACTTAGTGAACTATTTGATCGAATCCGGAGTTCACGGTGTTTTTGTTAATGGAACGATGGGTTGTTTTGCTCTTTTATCCGATACCGAACAACTGAGAGCGATCGACATTGTAGCTGATGAAATAGCGGGTCGCGTTCCAGTCGTGGCCGGTGTTTCTGATACCGGAACAAAACGCGTTATTGATAAGATCCGCGAGGTCGAAAAGATCAACGTCGATTTTCTGACCGCGGTTCCGCCGTATTATTTTATGCTGACGCAAGAACAAGGCGTAAGCTTTTTTCGTGATGTAGCAAATGCTGCTCAAACACCTGTTCTGATCTATAACAATCCGTATTTGACCAAGATCGATCTTGACATCGATTCGCTGACAAAACTTTCAGAGGAACCGAATATTGTCGGGTTAAAAGAAACCAACCAGGACTGCAACCGCTGGACAAATATTTTTGATACTTTTCGAGGCCGCGATGATTTCAGTATTATGCTCGGCACAGAGCTTTTGATCACGCAGGGAATAATGATGGGAGCCGACGGAGCCATCGGCGGAGCTCATAACATTTCGCCGGCATTTGGTGTAGAACTATACGACGCCGCTGTTAAGGGCGATTATGTAACCGCCCTTGAATTTAGCGGAAAGCTGGCCAAAATTTGCGAGATCTTCAAATACGGAAAGATCTGGGGCGGTTTCGAAGCTGCATTACAGATATTGGGAATTTGTGAAAAGACAGTATTTGCCCCATACAGTTCGGCAACGGACGAAGACCGCGAAAAGGTTAAAGCAATACTCAATGAATGCGGCTTGATGAATTCGACAAGCAGATCGCATGCCGAATAAGATCGATGGGAAATTACAATGCGAAAAAAAATAATCATCGAATTTATTTTACTGATAGGTGTAATGTCGATTCTGTCTGTGTCGGCGCAAGATCGACCTAATTACAGCGAAACGATCGCTAAAAGCCGGGAGGTGATCGCCCGGTCAATGGAAAAGGAGAAATTTCCGGGATTGTCGATCGCGGTCGGTTTGAACGGAAATATCATTTGGTCGGAAGCATTCGGTTTTTCGGATCTGGAGAACGATGTGCACGCAACGACGGCAACGCGGTTCCGTATCGCAAGCGTTTCAAAGCTTATAACAGCTGCAGGAATGGCACGGCTTTATGAACAAGGAAAACTTGATATCGATGCTCCAGTTCAGAAATATGTGCCTGGCTTTCCACGCAAACAAGCTAATATCACGACGCGGCAATTGGTCGGACATTTGTCGGGAATACGGCATTACAAACGCGACATCGATCCGGCAAAAGACGAGTTCTTTTCCCGTACAAAGAACTATAGAACCGTAACAGATTGCTTGACGTTTTTTCAGAACGACCCGCTTGATTTTTTACCGGGTGAAAAATTTGGTTATTCATCGTACGGTTATACTCTTTTAAGTGCCGTGATCGAAAATGTAAGCGGACAGGATTTTTTAACATACACGAAAAAAGAGATCTTGACGCCGCTGGGAATGACATCGACCACCGCTGACAAAAACGAAGCGATCATTCCGAACCGAACACGGTTCTATTCTCTTGATAAAGACCGCAGTGTGATCAACGCAGCTTATATTGACGGAAGTTCCGGTTGGGCAGCCGGTAGTTTTTTATCCACGCCGGAAGATCTGGTTAGATTTGGATCGGCTCATTTAAAAGCCGGCTTTTTAAAAGAAAAGACATTGAAGGAAATGTTCACTTCGCAGAAGACGAACGATGGCAAACCGACCGGCACCGGATTCGGTTGGCGTATCGGCAAAGATCCTGACGGACGAACCATTTATTTTCATCCGGGTGAAAATGTCGGCGGCCGCTCTTATCTTGTTGTTTATCCGGAAAGCGGCCTTGTCATAGCGGTTGTTCATAATTTGACAGGTGGAAGTTTAGCGGTGGCCACACAGGTATCCAGATCGTTCGCTGCGGCGATACATTAATGCAAATAACCGAGCAAATATATATTGTCGGAAGTCTTCAGCTTGGAATATCGGGCAGATGGGACAGCCATGTTTATGTGGTTCGCGGGCCGAAAGGATCGGTGATGATAGATGCGGGCGGCGGGACCGACGGCGAACTAATAATTGAAAATATGCGGCGTGACGGATTGGATCCAATGGATATCAAGGCTCTTTTGTTGACGCACAACCATTTTGATCATTCGTGCGGAGCGGCTGAGATACGTGAAAGAACAGGCTGTAAGGTTTATCTGTCGAATAACACAAAAGACCTTTTGGAAAATGGATCGGCTGAAGAAGCCGGACTTGACAACGCAAAACGTCAGGGGACATATCCGCCGGATTTTGTTTATCGAAATTGCGCGGTAGATGTCGGGTTGAGCGGCGGCGAACGAATAAATGCCGCCGGATTGGAATTCCAAGCGATCGCGATTGACGGCCATAGTCCGGATTCTATTTGTTATCTCGTGGAGATCGACGGAAAACGAAATCTTTTCGCCGGGGATGTGTTGTTCTATGGCGGCGTCGTGGGCTTGATAAACGCGAAAGGTTCGACAATGGACGGCTATCGGCGAGATCTGAATAAGCTTTCCGGACTCAATATCGACGGATTATTTCCGGGACATTTTCTGTTTACCGTAAGCGGCGGACAACGGCACATAGATGCCGCGATCGAACAATGTGAAAAAGGGCTGATACCTTTGACGGTCGGACAGATCGGAGTTGTTTTTTAGAATTTCAGCATGGCTATAAATATAGACATTACCGATTTCAGGTTCGAAGACGTGTCCGAAGTGGGCAAACATTCGTACTTTTTGGAGATCGCTCCGGCGGGAAGCGGCGAACAGATCGGTATTCCGCTGCTTATCGCAAATGGATCGAGAATGGGGAAAACGCTGGTCGTATTCGCTGCTGTTCACGGCAATGAACTAGAAGGCGTGCAGGCGATACAAGACGTGTTCGCCCGATTGGACACCAGCGAAATGAGCGGAAAACTGATCGCTGTTCCGGTCGCGAATTTGCCGGCATTTCGAAAAGTGCAGCGGGTCAGCCCTATAGACGGATTGAATTTGGCGCGTACCTTTCCGGGCAATATGTCCGGAACGGTCACTGAACGGATCGCTCATTATCTGAGCGAACTTATAATTCCGCAAGGCGATTTTTTTCTAGATCTTCATTCCGCTGTGACGGCACTTATGCCAACAATGGCTGGTTACGATGCGGCAAAGACCGAAATTGGAAAATTATCGCGGGAAGCCGCCCTGCGCTGTGGTATGCCTGTTGTTTGGGGACATCCGGAAATAGGCCCGGGCCGTTCGCTTTGTTCGGCGTCCGCAAATGGAATTCCGTGGCTTTATGTCGAATCGTCAAGCGGCGGACGGGTTTCGCCGGACGAACTGCCGTTCTATACCGGAGCCGTTCTCAATTTATTGGGTCATTTGAAGATCATCGACCGCGAACCATCGACCATAGAGCCGGAACTTCATTTGATCGGCTCCGGTGATGTCGATACGATCCAATCGGTGAACACAGCAGGATTTTTTGTGCAGAAGACAGCATTGCTGGATCATGTCGAAGCAGGAACATTGGTCGGCGAGGTTCGTGACCTGTTCGGCTCGGTTCTAGAGGAAATATATACAGAACAAGCCGGTTATGTTGCTGTTCTTCGTGCAGACCCTCTCGTTAATCCCGGCGATCAGGTCTGTCTTGTAACGCCGGCGTTATCGGATACGGATTTGTGATCAAGATCATTTCTCTCCTCACTAAAATTAGATCCGAGATCGACTTTCATGCGGAGTTGTTTTTAAACAGCAGGGCAAGAGAACTAAAAACGCACTTACGTAGTAGTTAAAATATGCAATTAAACACATTGGACATAATTGTCATTGTTGCTTATATGGCGATGATGTCGCTAATAGGACTTTATTTTTCACGGAAGCTGGAATCACGGAATGATTTCTTTCTCGGCGGTCGCGGAATGCATTGGATCCTTGTTGGCGGCAGTTTATCGCTTTTTTCGACGATCAGCTTTTTGGCTGTTCCGGGTGAAATGATCCGATACGGATTAGGTTTTTTCGTCGCATATCTGATCGTGCCGTTCATAATCCCGGTAATTAACCGCGTTGTTCTGCCGATCTTGATGTCGCTGCCGATCAGCAGTGCATACGATTATTTGGAAAAGAGATTCGGAATAAAGGTGACGCGGATGTCCGAATATGTTTTTGTTCTTAAAACCATTTTATGGATGGGAGCAATAATATATACGGCCAGCTTTGCGGTGACCGAAGTAACCGGTTGGAATATATTCTTTATTATCGGAATTATTGGGGTAATCACAACGTTCTACACATCGGCGGGTGGACTTCAATCCGTTATCTGGACCGATTTTATCCAAACAATGCTATTTACGGGATGTGCTCTTGTTATCCCAATTTACATTATGTATGCGACCGGTGTCGGGCCGTTCGGTTGGTGGGAAACGTTCTCAGAGGCCGGCCGTACGGAGATCGTGACATTTAGTTTGGATCCGACCGTTCGTATGACGACCGTCGGCAATATGTCTTCGGTATTTTTCTATTTCGTCTGTGTCAGCTCATCGGATCAGATGATAGTTCAAAGATATTTAAGTACGCCTTCATTAAAAGATGCACGGCGTTCGGTTTGGGTCTATATTCTTTCGAACCTGACATCTATTGTCTTTTTAATGATATGCGGATTATCACTTTTCGCTTTTTATCGATACGGTTCGCCGCTGCCGACATCTGAATTTCAGCAGCAGATCGCTGCGACGGCCGACCGCACAATGCTTCAATTTCTTGTTCAGGAACTGCCGAACGGTATCGGCGGATTGATCGTTGCAGGTTTGCTTGCGGCCGCGATGTCGGGGCTGAGTTCGGGGATGAATTCGATATCAAGCGTTTTGATAACAAAGTTTCCGCACGGCGAAGACGCACCTAAAATATTTCGCCATCCGCTTTTATTGGAGCGTCTTATCGGTATCGCAATGGGTGGTTTGGGAGTGCTTCTTGCGATCGGGATCACGATCGGAATGCGGCAAACGAATTGGAATTTGGTTGAATTGAGCGGGCGTTTGGTCAATCTTTTTGTCGGACCGCTTGCCGTTTTGTTCTTCGCCGGCATTTTATTGAAACGTTCAAATTCCATATCGGTCATTATTGGATTTATTGTTTCGGTCGCAGTGAGCTTGTTCATCGGGTTCGGCAGCCAGATATTTGGTTATGCACAGGCAATATCATTTATTTGGATAATTCCAGCGTCATTCGTTGCCGGGTTCGTCGCTACTGCTGTGATCTCAATTTTCTCAGGCGGCCGCGATGATGAATTGTTCACAGCGGAAAAAGACAGCGGATCATAAACCGGGAGTTGATCAAATGAAAGATTTTAGCTTTATAACGTTAATGGTTTCGATCTTTATGATCTTTGGGATATTGGCCGCAAATATCGATGCGCAAAAAAAGATAATTTGGGAGCGCGGAACAGATATTCCGCTTCCACGCGGAGGATATTTCGCGGCATGGCGCGATGGCGGATTGTGGATCGCGGGCGGCAGTTATTGGAAAGACGGAAAAAAGCTATGGACAAATGATTCCTGTATTTACGATCCAAAAACAAGAAAATGGCGCGGATCTGATCCGATACCGAAAGCGATCGGTTACGGAGTGACGGCAAATATTGATAATGAGTTATTCATTCTCGGCGGAACGGATGCGGAAGGAAGCCTGAACAAGGATATTTTTCGGTTTCGCGATGGGAAATGGAGAAAGGTCGGCGAATCTCCAGCCGGTTTCATTTTTGCCGCATTTGCGACCGTCGGTTCAAATATATATATATTCGGCGGTTCGACAAGTCCGACAGATGTGACGAAGGCGACGAACACAACTTGGATATACAACACAAAAAATAACGAATGGAAAAGTTCGAAACCGTTTCCTGGCGAACCGAGGCAGATATTCTCAGGTGCTGCGGTTGGCAAACAGATCTATATTTTTGGCGGAGTAACTCAAAAGCCAAACGAGCAATTTCATAATTTGGACGATGCGTATAAATTCGATGTCAAAACCGAAAGATGGAAGGCGATAAAGAAAATGCCGGCCGCGGTCCGCGCCTTTTGGGCCGGATCGGATGGAAATTCGATTTATCTGATAGGCGGTTATTCTGAATCCGGATTGGATAGCGTTATCCGTTATTCTCCCAAACGTGATGAGTACGAACTTATTTCAAAACTTCCGCAACCGTTAATGGATACAAAATTCATATACAACAAAGGGAAATTTTACGGAGCATCGGGCGAAGACAAACTCGTTTCGCGTTTTCCGGGACTTGTTATCGGTACGGTCAAATAAAATATGAAAGTAAAAGCAGCGGTTTTGTATGAAATGGGCCGAACTCAGCCGTATTCGGAAAGCTTGCCATTGGTCATTGATGAGGTAACTCTTGCTTCGCCGGGCAAGGGTGAAGTGTTGGTCGAGGTTACAGCTGCCGGTCTGTGTCATTCGGATCTTTCTGTGTTGGACGCTTCGAGGCCGCGTGTAATGCCGATGGTAATGGGTCATGAAGCGACTGGCGTGGTTCGCGAAATCGGAGCAGGTGTTGTGAACTTCGAACCGGATGATCACGTTGTCTTCAGTTTTGTGCCCGTATGCGGCAATTGCAAATTCTGTTCAGCGGGTCGGGCCGCTTTGTGTGTGAATGGAGCTAAAGCAAACGCGCAAGGAACACTTTTAAGCGGTGAACGGCGGTTCACTGATTCGCGGTCGCAAACCTGCAACCATCACTTGGGCGTATCCGGTTTTTCGCAATTCACCGTTGCCGCTGAAGGATCTTTGATAAAGATCGACGGTTCGCTTTCGCCGGCGACGGCGGCTCTTTTCGGATGCGCAGTGATGACCGGTGTCGGAGCGGTTTTGAATACGGCAAATGTTGCGGAGGGAAGTTCGGTAGCGGTATTCGGTTTGGGCGGCGTCGGTCTTAGTTCGATCATGGGTGCGCACGCAGCCGGAGCCGACACGATCATTGCGGTCGATCAATTTGACGATAAATTAGAGCTTGCCCGCGAACTCGGCGCAACACATACGGTAAATTTTTTGAATGATGAACCGGTCAAGGCGATAAGAGATATAACAGACGGAGCCGAATATGTATTCGATAGCGTCGGAAGTTCTGCGGTGCTGATCCAAGCATACGAGGCAACGGCTAGAGGCGGTGTGACGATAACAATGGGTTTGCCGCATCCGGAGAAAATGTTCTCGGTACCGGCTTTCAGCATTACGGCCGAAGAACGAATTATCAAAGGTTCGTATATGGGCTCAAGTGTTCCCAGTCGTGATGTGCCGCGATATATTTCTATGTACAAGAACGGAAAATTGCCGGTTGATAAACTTCATACTCACACTATCGGCTTAAATGAAATTAACGCGGGTTTTGATAGGCTTGCGGCCGGCCAGGCGATCAGACAGATCGTTACATTTTCATAGTTTTCGTAATAATTAAATGAAAAAAATAATCTATTTAGTTGTGCTTCTCGGATTTACAATCATGACGTTCAGTGTGCAGGAACTAACGGCGCAGAAAAGAACGGTTGTGGCGTTCGGCGATTCTCTGACGGCAAAGCGCGAAGGCGTCGTAACGTATTCCGAGGTTATTCAAGCTGAATTCAATAAGAACAAGATCGGTGCAACGGTAATAAACTCCGGTGTTCCGGGAAACACTTCGTCAATGGCAAAAGCGCGTTTCGAAAAAGATGTGTTGGAACACAAGCCTGACCTTGTGATACTTCTGTTGGGCACAAACGACGCGGCGGTCGATGTTTGGAAAGATCCGCCGGCGACCGGGCCGCGTGTTCCGATAGATGTTTACGAGCAAAATATGCGCGGCTTTATCAAAGCATTAAAGGCACAGGGTTCAAAGATAATCGTGGTAACGCCGCTGCCGACACGTTGGACAGAAAAATTGAAAGGAATGTACGGAAAGCCGCCATACGACCCGACCGATCCTGACGGTTTTAATATTATTTTGAAAAGCTATGTGCAGCGAATACGCGATGTGGCAGCCAGCGAAAATGTAAAATTGATAGATATGTACAAGGAATTTTCCAAGTACGATAAGGTAAAAGGCCGATCAATGGATGACCTGTTCCTTGACGGACTTCATCCGAACACTAAAGGCCAATCGATCTTAGCCGCACCTTTATTGAAGGCCATCAGGGAAATGAAATTTGGAAAATAGAATGCTTTCAACAGCGGCAAGAAATATATTTGCCGAAACACTTCTGCGGATCGACGCCGAGCACGCCATTCGACGGACGGTGAAAATAAAGGATGGGCGGCTGTTGGTTTCCGGTGACGAGTTCGAGCTTGGGTCGATCTATGTTGTGGCGATCGGAAAAGCGGCATATCAGATGGCGATCGGATTTGATAAGATCGCCGGAAAATTTATCAAGGCGGGCGTTATTTCCGGAGTGTTTCCGGAAAGATCGGATCACGAGTTAAGTAGTAAATGGAAATGCTTCGCTGGCGGACATCCGCTGCCGAATGAAGTGAGTCTTGATGCGGGCAGAGCGTGTTTAGATCTTTTAGGATCCATCGAAGATGGCGATGCATTGATTGTTTTTCTTATTTCCGGCGGTGGTTCAGCGATGATGGATCTTCCGGTTGATCCGATTATAAGGCTTCAGGATCTTCGAGAAATGAATGAGATCCTTGTTACATCAGGTGCGGAAATTACAGAGATAAACTCTATTCGCCGAGCTGTTTCGTCCGTTAAAGGCGGAAAACTTGCTCAGCAGGCGCTGAATGTGAAGCAGATAAGCCTTGTGATCTCTGATACGTCCGCTGGAGATATTTCTTCGGTTGCTTCTGGGCCGAGTATTCAACCGGACAAATATATTCCGGATCCGTTGCAGGTTGTCGAAAAATATCGCTTCGATGAAAAACTTCCTGTATCTGTCATGAAGGCTCTTTCCGATCCCGCAAAGCAGAGCTTTTGTGAAAGCCGTATCGATGAACATGTTTATGTTTTGCTCGATAATGCTTTTATGATCGGACAGGCTGCGGAAATAGCCGGATCTTTTGGGTTTACGGTTGCGGTCGATACAGCCGCTGGCGATCTGCCAATAGAGGTTGGCTGCAAAAAGCTATATGAGCAGCTGATCGAACTTAGGGCATCGGTTGAAACAGAACAACCTGTTTGTTTGATCTCAGGCGGTGAATTTGGATGTACCGTAAAAGGCTCTGGGATCGGCGGCAGAAATTCCGAAACGGTGTTGCGGTTGGCTCTGCTTATGGAAGACAGACCGTTTTTGGGATCGGAATACTCTATATTGAGCGCGGGAACTGACGGCATTGACGGAAACAGTCCGGCCGCTGGTGCCGTATTAGATGATACCGGAATTCGCAGAGCAAAAGAACAAGGGTTGGAGCCGCAAAAATATTTAGATAAAAGCGACAGCTTTTCTTTCTTTGATTCGATCGGAGATGCGATCATCACCGGTCCGACGGGAACGAACGTTCGCGATATTAGAATTTTAATTGCCGGGTAATAAATATGATCGAACACGTTGTTATTGGAGAATTAAAACTTCCTTTTTCGCATGCGGTAAGGATCGGCGACCTATTGTTCATTTCGGGACAGGCATCTGTCGATCTCGATACGGGCAATATAATAGCCGGCGATCTTGCCGCCGAGGTCGAGCGTTCGATGGCAAATCTTCGGACGATACTTGAGCGATCCGGGTCGAGCTGGAAAAACATCGTAAAGACAGGTTGTTATGTTCGCCGCGACGAGGATCTGGCCGAATTCAACCGGTTATATCGACAATATTTTACCGAACCATTTCCGGCTCGAACGACAATTACTAATTGTCTGCCGCCTAGTCTTTTATTTGAGATCGACTGTGTTGCACATATGAATGCGGAGCAAAAATAATTTATGAACCGACGAGATTTTATTGCTTCGACCGGAGCGGCCGTTATTGCGGCAAATACGGTCTTGGGACAGAACTCTGATGTCAAAAATGACGATACTTTTATTGAGCTGAAAAAGCGGATCGCCGATAAAAAAACTCCGCTAACTTGGGTTTTTACCGGCGACAGCATAACACACGGAGCTCTTCACACGTTCGGTTGGCGAAGCTATGTCGAACATTTCGCGGAACGCGTCCGGTTCGAGATCGCCCGGATGAACGATGTTGTGATCAACACAGGCATTAGCGGCGATATGCTGCACAGACTTATGGCGAATGCGGATCGCCGAATTTTCAGATTTCAACCTGATGTCATTTCGATGAATATCGGAATGAACGATTGTAAGAACGGCGGCGAAGGCAAGGATGTTTTTCAAAAGTCGCTGCAGATGCTTTTTGACGGAGCGTCAAAGTCGGGATCGATACTTGTCCTTAACACACCTAATCTGATCGATTTCGTAAAGGACAGTTCACGAAAAGCTCTTCCGGATTATGTTGGAATTATTCGTGGTTTTGCCTTGAAGAATCGTGTTCCGCTTGTCGATCATTATGCATATTGGACAAAAGAGGTCGGAACAGGAGCTCGTCTGTCAATGTGGCTGAATGACGGCAGCATACATCCGAATAATTACGGCCATTTGGTTTTGGCTCGAAAGATGTTTCAGGATATGGACATTTTCGACAAGAACAGTATTACGTGTAGCCGTTTATTCGTTCCGTAGATCGATATCATGAGTTTCAACAAACAAAAATTTCGCATAGGAGTTTGCGGTGTCGGGTCAATAGGCTTTCGACATGCTCGTCTTTTATGTAATCGCGGAAATATCGCAGTTTCATTATGCGATACGACGGTGGAGCATTTGACGGCCGCGGCCGATCTGCCCAATTTGGAACTTTCAACCGTATCGTTCGACGAACTGATCGACAGCGGGCTTGATGGATTGGTCATTGCGACGCCGGATCATTTGCACATACAACAAGCCGAAGCGGCCTGTCGAAAACGCATCACTGTGCTGATAGAAAAACCTTTGGCGGAAAATGCCGCGCAAGGCGAACAGTTAAAACATGTGGTCGCGGAAACGAATGCGAATATCTTGGTCGGATATCCGCTGCGTTACAATCTGGTATTTCTAAAAGCAAAGGAAATTCTGGACGTAGGGCTTATAGGTTCGCCTGTTTCTTTTCATATAATGCTCGGTGCTTACGATACTTTGACTGCTGCAAAGAACAGATTCAATTCGAATGATCTCAATAAACTCTATATCGATTACAGCCATGAATGGGATTACCTTTCATGGTTTCTCGGAAAAGTTAAAAGAGCGGCAGCGACAAGCGGTCAACTCGGTGAACTCGAACGAACTCAAACTCCGAACATTGTTAACGCGATCTTGGAACTGGAGAGCGGAGTTTCCGGAACAGCTCATCTCGATTATGTACAGACTCCGGGCACGCGCCGCTTTATTGTGATCGGCGATAAAGGAACACTGACAGCCGACGCCGTGCATGGAACGGTGACGCTAAATATTTACAAAGAAGAAGGCGAGCATGTTCTGCGGTTATCCGAATCTTTCGATGCGATGATGACGCGTCAGCATGATCATTTTCTTGAATTGACGGCCGGAGAAACCGGGCCAAAAGTACGTATTGAAGACGGTATAAATGCATTACGCATCGCAGATGCTCTTATCTCAGCCAGCGAAACCGGAACATGGATCGACGTATATTCACATTAAATTCATGTGATGTTCAGCAGGTTGAACGGAATCGCCGAAATCGCAAAAAAAGGTATTTACAGTAACGTTTCATTAAGGTAGGTTATGTTCAATTAGTTTATTTTTGAAACCGCACCGCACAGTTTCGAGGTATCGATCTGCAGCAAACAATGGTGCCGATTCTCTAATTCAAAACACAAAAATCAGATCAAAGGGCTGCACCGGAACAACCGGCCGTAGGGACGGTAGTCTTTTCAAAATTGGCCCTTTTAGTTTTCTCCCGTTACCTTTTTGGATCCGATCCGATCAAAGATCAGCGTTGGCGGCATTCCGTTATAGGAGAGGTCAATGCGGTTTCAAGCCGAAAAATATTTAGGAGTGTTCAAATATGAAAAAGACGTTTAGCCTCATTTTAGCAGTTGTGATCTTATTCGCAGTTCAAATGTGTCTTGGACAAACGAGCAATCAGGGAGCGATCGTTGGAACCGTGACCGATGCCAACAAGGGAATCGTCCCTTCCGCGAAGATCACAATAACTAACATTGAAACAAATGTTTCGAGGACGGCGGTAACTGACGAAAGCGGCAATTACCGCTTTGATTTTTTGATTCCCGGCAACTACCGCATAGAAGCGGAAGCAGTCGGATTCAAAAGATCCGAACTTAACAATGTTCTAGTTAATGTTAGTACGGTCAATAGAGCTGATCTGCGAATGGATGTTGGAGAGGTAAATGAGCAGGTTACCGTAACGGCCGATGGCACGGGAGCCATTAATACTGAAAACGCAACGCTCGGAACTGTCATTGCCGAATCGACGATCCAGAATATGCCGCTGAATGGGCGCGAGTTCGTTGAGTTGTCGGGCTTGGTTCCCGGAGTCGAAACCGGAAGCGGCAAGACCGGAGCCGTCGCGAGTAAAGGAACAGCGGCGTCATTTGGCGGAGCGCGTTCCTCGTACAATTCATTTTATGTGGACGGAGCCGATTCGACGGATAATTATTTTGGACAATTGGTTTCTTCGCCGGCACTTGATGCAGTAAAGGAATTTCGCGTTGAAACGAGTTTATATTCCGCACGATACGGCCGTGCTGGCGGCGGCGTCATCAGCGTGGTAACCAAATCCGGTACAAATAAATTCAGCGGTTCGTTATATGAATTTCACAGAAATAAAGCTTTCGATGCCCAGCCGTATTTTCAAACAGCCGGCCGTGACGACACTCCGCCTTATCTGCATAACATATACGGCGGTACGATCGGTGGGCCGATATTCAAGAACAAAACATTCTTTTTCTTTAGTGCGGAATTTTACCGTGAAAGAACCAGAGGCCAAGTGGTTGAAGGATTTGCTCCGACCGATCTGGAACGTCAGGGAGATTTCAGCCAATCGCTTAATCCTTACACCAACACACCGGCAGTTATTGTAAATCCGTATGTGTCAGCCAACCCGAACTGTAATATAAATATCCCCGGCCCGCCTTATTGTACACAAGTTGTAATACCTAGCAGGATCTTGCCGGCTTCGTTAATATCTCCGCTTGGTGAGCGGTTAATGGATCTGATACCACAAGCGAATTTTGACGATCCGGTTTTCAATATCAGAAGCTTTCGCAGCGGCAAGGCCACACGCGATAAATATCTAATAAAGATCGATCACAACTTCAAAGATGGAAGCACACTCAACGGCAGCTACAACTATGGTGTTTACGACACTATCGCACCGGGGTTGACGGAGTTCGCCGATTTTAATGTTTACGATTACGGTAAGACGCTCGCGGCCGGTTATACACGGATACTCAACAAAAACTTCGTAAGTGATACAAAATTCAATTTTACCTGGAGCGACAATGGAAACAAACAAGCATTAGCAGATAAAAACTATGCTGCGGAATATGGATTTTGGGCCGGCGAATCGAAGCCGGATGCCGTCGGCTTTCCTCGTGTTCAAATTTATACGGCCGGAAACCGGTTTATGACGCTAGGCGGTCAAGGGCCGAATCTTCGCAATAACAGAACACTTTATTTAAGAGAAGATCTGGCGTATATAAAAGGAAACCACACCTTTTCTTTCGGCGGCGATTTCAAGTCGCAAAACTACGGCTGGCTCTATGACATACATATGTTCGGCGGATATTACATCGGATATATGGAAAACAATACGGCTGGCGGTAATCTGAATTATCGTGTTACGGGACATCCGTTCGCGAGCCTGCTGGCGGCTATTTCATCATATACGAACTACAGTTACGGCGATTCGAAGTTAGCCAGATCAAAGCGAAACAGTATTGGGCTTTATTTCCAGGACGATTGGAAAGTGAACAGCCGCTTAACTCTCAACTTAGGACTTAGATACGATTACGAACAGCCGTTCGCCGCCGCCGACGGAAAGTTTATGACCCTTAATTGGGAAACCGGAATGCCTTTATATTCGGCGGATACACCAACGGAGCTTCTGCAGGATCTGAACTTCAACTATGAAACCGGCGGCCCGAGCTCGCCATACAATGCCGATAAATTGAACCTCGCACCGCGTTTTGGGTTCGCTCTACGTCTTTTCAATGACAATTCGACCGTTGTCCGCGGCGGTTACGGGTTGGTTTACATAAGCGAAAATCTTTACACAACCGGTTACGGTTCATTCGTGGCGCCTTTTAGCGGCACTTTCCTATGGAGGACGCGCGGTGCTCTTCAGCCGGACAGGATCGATCATTTACTTCCGATGACGGAAGAGCCATATCAACTTCCGCTGACCGCCCCGACGTCTCCGGGAAGTCTGTGGGCGAATCCGCGTAATTACCCGACCGGAAGCGCTCAGCATTGGAATCTCGGCATTTCACGTGATCTTGGATGGGGAGTTGTTGCGGAAGTTTCTTATGTTGGATCCAAAGGAACAAATCTGAATGGTCTCGGATCACTTCGAAGCTATGATCCGGATCTGTTTCGAATGGTCACGACAAACAATCCAGGTTGGACCGCGGTCAATCTTCGGTTGAAAGGATTCAATTCTAGTTATAATTCGTTGCAGGCGAAATTGAATAAACGCTTTAAAGGCGGTCTGTCATTCCTAGCTGCATATACTTGGGCTCACGCATTGGCAGATGCCTCGAACGATTTTGTCGATGAGCAAACGGACGAACTTGATCCGGAACTCGGCGTATTCAAATACGAACGCGTCAGAAAGAATGCGGATTTCGACGTTCGCCAGAGATTCACTTTATCCGGCACCTATGAACTTCCATTCGGCAAAGGTCGGCACTTCGGTTCGGATTGGCATCCTTTTGTCAATGGTGTCTTGGGCGGCTGGCGTGTGAATATGATAACAACCGTTCAAACCGGTCAGCCATTTTCCGTGAAGGGTTTGAATGGCAGAACTCCGAATCGTATTTGTGACGGAAATCTGCCAGCGAGCGAACGAACGGTGGAACGCTGGATCGATATAAGCTGTTTTACCAATAGTGCTAATACAAACACTAATGGAAATTCGGCTCAGAATATAATCAGGGGCCCTAACTACATTAATTTTGATTTCGGTTTGCATAAAGAATTCACGATCGCCGAAAAAATGAAACTCCAGCTTCGAGGTGAAGTTTTCAATGCTTTTAACCGAGTGAATCTTCTAGGTCCAAGCCTGAATTACTTTGTGGCTACCAATAATGTGTCGGCCGGTATTACACGACAACGCTCCAATAGAAGTATGCAGTTTGGCGTACGATTTGTTTTTTAGAAAAATATGAGCGAAAAATCTGAAAAAACTATGAAAAGGCGTGAATTCATTAGTGCCGGCGTTGGCGGGTTGGCGGTAACTTTGCTTGGATCCAAAAACGTCTTGGCTGAGACTTCTAGTCCGAATATCGTTATGATCGTTGCCGACGATCTCGGGTTTGCGGATATCGGTTGTTACGGGGGTGAGATCAAAACACCGAATTTGGATCGGTTGGCGTCGGAAGGTTTGCGGTTTCGCCAATTTTACAATTGTGCTGTCTGCAATGTTTCGCGTGTCGCAATGCTGACCGGCGTACACCCTCGATTCGGCGGCGGCGGACTTTTAAAGCCAAATATGCTGACGATAGCCGAAGTGTTGAAAGATGCCGGCTACGCAACTGCCATGAGCGGGAAATGGCATTTGGGCGGCGAACCGACGCGGCCGATCGACCGCGGATTTGACGAATATTACGGTTCGATGATCGGGGCAATAAATCATTTCGATCCGACGCTACATGAACCGCCATTTATGGCAAAACACGCCGGTCCCGATCATCCGTTCGTGCATAACGCAACGCGTATCGAAAGCGTGCCGGAGAAATATTACGCAACCGATGCGATCACGGATCATTCGATCGCGCAGATAAAACAATTCGCAAAGAAAAAACAGCCGTTCTTTTTGCATCTGGCGCATTTCGCACCGCATTATCCTATGCAGGCATTACCCGAGGATATCGAAAAATACCGCGGCAAATATGATGAGGGGTATCATGTGCTTCGCGAACGCCGATATCATCGCTTGGTGGAAATGGGTTTGATCTCGAAAACATGGGAACTTCCGGATCCGGACGCAAAACTCGGCAATTGGCGTTACGACCTAAAGGTCGATGCGTGGGATTCGCTCGAGGATAAATCTTGGGAAGTCCAGAAAATGGAGGTGTATGCGGCAATGGTTGACCGCATGGATCAGAATATCGGACGTGTAATGGATACGCTGAAGGAAACCGGCATAGACGACAATACGTTGGTTATCTTTTTTTCCGATAACGGCGGGTGCGCCAGCGACATAGTTGAAGGCACCGATGCATATAAAGGTTATCGGGAATATAACAAAGGCAAAAAGATCGGCGGAAAAGATAGTTATGCATTTTGCGGAGCAGGTTGGGCGACGGCTCAATCGTCACCGTTTCGGCGCTACAAAACTTGGACGTATGAAGGCGGGTTGTCCACTCCGATGATCGTCCGGTGGAAAGGAAAGGTAAAGCCCAATACGGTGACCGATGAGGTCGGTCATTTGATAGATCTTTTGCCGACATTTATGGAAATAACCGATGCCAAATATCCGGCGGAATATAATGGCCAAAAAACTTTGCCCATAGAAGGAACGAGTTTGAATTCTGTTTTTATGGGCAAAAAGCATAGAAAAGAACGCGAATTAGGTTGGTTCCTTTATGGTTCGCGGGCATATCGTGTTGGAAAATGGAAAGTGGTTTGGGGTGTTACCGCAAGAAAATGGGAATTGTACGACATGGAAGCCGACCGCACGGAAACACGCGATGTTTCGGCAGATCACCCGAAAATTGTCGAACGTTTAACTAAAGCTTGGCATGCTTGGGCAGAGAGAAGTTCGGTTCCGCCTAAGCAAAGAACATAACCCTGTCTGTTAATTAAGAGATAAACATAATGAGATCGTTACAATCTAATAACCGGTATCTTTTATTTATTTTATTTGCCGCCATAATTCTTTGCGTAAACATTTCGGCGCAAGAAAAGATCGAAGTTACTTGGTATAACGCGGTCGATCTGGGAATCGATGGAAAGGGGTGGGCATCTGACATAAGAACACCATATGACCGTCTGCCGTCAAAGGCAGAAAAAATGGTGCCAAAAGGAGTATGGCTGCGGAGTATGAATTCCGCCGGTATGAGTGTTCCATTCGCAACCGATGCGACGACCGTAATTATCCGCTGGAAGCTTAGAAATCCGAGTATTTCCAGCCCATATCTTTCATCAATGAGCGTTGCGGGACTCGATCTATATATTCGTAAAGCCGATAAATGGTTTTGGGCGGCGACTAAGACACCAAAAGTTTTTCCCGAAACAACTGAGACATTCCTGCGAGGCCTTTCACAGGAATTACGGGAATATCGGCTATATCTACCTAGCTACAATGGTGTTGAAAAAGTTGAGATCGGCGTTCCGCGCGGCTCCAAATTCGGTAAAGCATTGGATACGAACAAAAAGAAACCGATCGTTTTTTACGGAACATCGATCGTGCAGGGAAGCGCTTCATCCAGGCCGGGAATGACATATGTCGCCCAGCTTGGCAGAAGGCTTGATAATCCGGTCGTCAATTTGGGTTTTTCCGGGCTTTGTCACATGGAACCGGAAATGGCCGACCTAATGGCTGAGCTCGATCCGGCGATATATGTGATCGATTGCCTCCCGAATATGGCAGTAAAAGAGATCCCTGACCGTACCGGGACATTTGTAAAAAAACTTAGGGACGCTCATCCAACGACACCCATCGTTTTGGTGGAAAATCCGTCGTATTCTCAAATCCTTTGGAATCCGGCTGTGGAACGAAGCGTAAACAACAAGAATAAATTATTGCTCAACGAATATAACAAACTGACACGCGGCGGTATTCAGGGTCTTCACTATTTGAAAGGCAAAGATCTTTACGGATCGGACGGAAATTCGACTGTTGACGGCGTACATCCAACCGATCTTGGCTTTATGCGGATCGCTGATGTAATGGAACCGTATCTTAAAAAGATACTTTCTGGACAAGCCGCTAAATGAGCGAAACGAAAGAACATTTAAATAATAAGACGGCTGTTGTTACAGGAGCCGGGGCTGGCATCGGGCTTGCGGTGTCTAGAGCTTTGGCAAAAGCCGGTGCGACGGTTTTTATGACGGACCTGAACGAAGATGTTCTCAGTAAAGAAGTTCAGTTATTGGAGGATGAAAACTTATTAGTAAAAGGAGTTGTGGTTGATGTGACTTCTGAGGACTCAATAAATTCTTTAAGCGAACAGGTCCTTAGCGAATCCGGCGGTGCAGATATTTTGGTCAACAACGCAGGGCTTCAGATCATGTCGCCGATAGCCGATTTTCCGGTTGAAAAGTGGGATCTTTTAAATAGCGTAATGCTTCGCGGAGCATTTTTGTGTATGCGGCAATTTGTTCCGCAGATGGTCGAAGGACGCTGGGGCCGCGTCATCAACATTGCGTCGATCCATTCGATCGTTGGATCGCCGTTCAAATCGGCGTATGTCAGCGCAAAACACGGCCTTATAGGATTAACAAAAACCGTCGCTCTTGAAACAGCGGCAAAAGGCGTGACCGTTAATGCGATCTCGCCGGCTTATGTCAGAACTAAGTTGGTTGAAAAACAGATAGAGGCTCAGGCTAAGCTTCATTCAATGAATAAAGAAGAAGTTATTGCCAATATCATGCTTGCTCCGATGCCGCAAAAAGAATTGATCGAAGCAGAAGAAATAGGCGACGTGGTTGTTTTTTTATGCAGTTTATCGGCGCGGCATATAAACGGTCATAATCTTGTAATGGACGGCGGCTGGACTGCCGCCTAAAAGGGTAAAATGAAACAAAAAAACGAAGAAAATCTAGGACGCAGACAATTTTTGATCGCCTCGGCAGGTCTTGCAACTTTAGCTGCCGGAACTTTGAAAGTTCCTGCAGCGGCCGCTTCCACAGCTTCTTTTGCGGGTGCAGTCCCCGAAGATGGATTGATGGAAAGATTCACTCTTGATCTTGGACATCGAGCAAGCCGTTCCGGCCCGATCCTGACATTGACTGACGGATCGATCCTTTGGGTGACGACCGAACCGGAAGCTCCGTATCTTTCAAAATCGATGTGGGCGATAACTCGTATGACGATGCGGCGTTCGACCGATGGCGGAAAAAGCTGGGGAGCCGGCGAACATCTTGCTCAAGGCACGGCGGAATACTCTCTGCTGTCTCATGGAATGCGGCAGCTTTCTTCGGGCACGATCCTACACATCTATTCCAGATATAGCGGCTATGACCACGAAACCGGCACACCGGAAAAATCGTTGAATCAGATCTATTTTCAGCGGTCGAACGACAACGGTCGAACCTGGAGCGAGGCAGCCAATCTAAACACAGGCGAACGTTATCAAGGAGATGTGCTTTCGGTCGAACAGCTTCGCGACGGCCGCGTTGTTTATCCGTTCTGTTTTCTTACGAACGTAAGATCGCAGTTTGCCGTGTCGGCTATGTATTCGGACGACGACGGAAAAACTTGGAAACGCTCAGAAAGTATCCTACGAACAGGCGGTGGTGGATTTGAAAGCGGAGCAAGCGAACCGACCGTGGTTGAATTAGCGGATGGAAAACTTTGGATGCTGATCAGATCGCAGACCGGGTTTTTATGGGAATCGTTTTCGACCGATCGTGGAAAGACCTGGTCGCCCGGTGTTGAATCAAAGCTGCCGTCGAGCAATGCTCCGGCAACAATGCTGAGGCTTAAGAACGGCGATATCGCGGTCGTATGGAACGATCATGTCGAATCCAACTATGCGCGTCAGAGTTTGGTCGTCGGTATTACAAAGGATGGAAAAAAATTCTCCGGCGTCCGCGAATTTGATTTCACGGATTTTACCGATGATCCAACAGCTAGTATTCCGCATGTGACATATGCTTATCTAGCCGAAACAAAAGAAGGCAATTTAGCGATCTCTTATAATAAAGGAAATTGGTCGCGCCATAATCGTCCTTCGCTTGCTCGGATCAACCCGAAATGGATCCTTACAAAAAAGGAATTTGTCGATCAACGCGACGGCCGAACCGGATGGCATACCATTGATCCCGGAAAGAGTGCAGCCGCGGCGACTGAACTCTATCTTCGGTTGGACGATAAGATCTGGCTGGAAATGAAACAGCATCCGTCCAATAAACTGCCGACCGGAATGTCGCGAAATATTCCGATGGTGGCTGATGGACAAATAAAAATGACTATTCAGGTGACAAAGCCGGAAGCATACATCTTGTTCGCAGACAGCCTTATTTCGCCTCGAAATGTTGATCAAGCAGCTATTCGGATCAGGTTTTCGGGTGATAAGGTCTTTGTTTCCGCCGGCAAGACGGAGCGTGCGCAGAATGATAGAAAGACCACACAGTATTCATTTTTGTCGCACATGAACCGCACGGAGAACGAGATCGCTTACCCGGTTTCGGTCAATACTTTGAATAATATAGAAGTGTCTGTCAGTTTCACAGCCGAACGAAACAACGCCGTCATTAGCATCAACGGCGGCCCGAATGTAGAACTTAAAACCGACTCAATAATAGGATTGACATTTGTCGGCCTGATAGTCGCAAAGAGCGGACAAATGCGGTTTGGATCGATGACCACAACTTTGAAATAGGAAATACAATGGACGAAATAATCTCTTTATTAAAAACGATAGATACGCCGACCGTCTGTAATGCCATCGAACTTTTGGGCATACGTCCCGGCGGAGAAGGATTTACATCTAACCGTGTTAAATGTTTATATCCGGAACTTGGGCCGATGGTCGGCTACGCAGTAACAGTTCAAATGGAAACGATGACGCAGATGGTGCCGCGCGACCCAAATATAACGATGGAGTTTTACGAAGCCATCGCGGCCACGCCTCAGCCGTCTGTGATCGTGGTCCAAGAGATCGGAGCGTTTCCCGAATTTGCCGCACACAGCGGAGATGTAATGGCTACACTTATGCAGAACTTCGGAGCCATCGGGCTTGTAACGGACTGCAACGTGCGCGATTTCTACGAAGTAAAGCCGTTCGGATTTCATACTTTCGCTGCCGGATTGTCGGCGAGTCATGCATATTGCCGTATCGCAAGTGTCGGCGTTCCGGTGCAGGTTCATGGAATGGTTGTTCGTCCCGGAGACATCATTCACGGCGATATTAACGGATTGGTTCAAGTACCTAAAGAACGTATAGACGAGATACCGGCCAAGATAAAAGAGGTTCGCAGCAGCGAACAAGATCTTATTGCCAGGGTGCGCAAAGGCGGATTCACGCTCGACGACATTCGGGAAATTCTTACAGGATCGCGGTAAGTTGTAATGATCATGAATAACTTTCGTTATTTTTATTTTATTTTATTTGTAATACTTTCGGCCTTTCCTGCTGTGTCAGGGCAGGATAAACCATTCTTTGAAGAAGGTGTCGTGCGCGGCCCGTCGGTAAAAGGAGAGGTCAATGCTTATCCGGTCGCTTCCAGAACATCGAGCGGAAAGATATTTACAGCATGGGCTGTAAGCGGTAAAGGCATCACCGACGGCTGGATCGTTGGGGCGACTTCGGCGGATAACGGGCGAACATGGGCCGATCCGGTGACCGTTTTAGATGTGCCGAAAAAATACGACGCAGATCCGTGCATTATTATCGACGGAGGCCGAATATTGGTTTATTCTTCATCGGTCATTCCGCCAAACCGCATCAACAAAAGCGATATTTGGATGACGGTAAGCACGGACGACGGCAAAAGCTGGTCAACGCCTGAAGAAATAAAAACACCATTTAATTACTTTGTTGGTAAACGTCACATTGGACTTAAATTGAAAGATGGCACTCTTGTCATGCCGGCTTCATATGATATCTGGGCGCAAAAAGGAACACCGGCCAAAACAGAAGGCGAAATGGATCTGAAAGCCGGCGTTATGCTTTCGAAGGACGGCGGAAGAACATGGGATCCGAGGATCGATCTGTACATTTTTGTTCCAAAAGTGACGCCGTTTTCTACCGGCGGATTGGTCGAACCGGCTATTGTTGAACTGGCGAATGGCGAGCTGTATATGCTGGCGCGAACCGGAACCGAACATTTATATGAGTCGCGAAGCAAAGATGGTGGACGGACGTGGTCAGAACCGGCTCAAAGCCCGCTTTTCGGCCACAACACTCCGGCTTCGCTTTGGCGGGTCGACCAAAAACCTAATGAGATCATTGCTATTTGGAATAATTCGCCGCGCAACCGTTATCCGCTGAGTGTGGCGATATCGGCCGACGGCGGCCGCGTTTGGTCAAAGCCAAAAGATGTTGCTCGTTCCGACAATAATTTGCAGATATCGTATCCGGGCATCACACAGGCAAAGGACGGAAATTTCGTAGCGGTGTGGCAGCGGCAACTGCCTGACGGCGGCGGACGAGAAGTGCGTTGGGCTCGGTTTAACAGAGCGTGGGTTATGTCCGGTAATTAGCTTCAATTTATGGCGAGTATTTTTGAAAAATACAAAAAGTTCTTTCCATTTTTAGATGATGTGGAATGTTTGTCGTTGGGTGAGGGAAATACGCCGCTTGTTCAGAGCACCAGCTTGGTTGCGGGTGGTGAACTTTTTCTAAAGATGGAACACCTAAATCCGACCGGTTCGTTTAAAGATCGTTTTGCGGCGGTGGAAACGGAATTGATGAAACAAGCAGGAATAAAGAGTTTTCTTGCCACATCATCTGGTAATACCGGTTCGGCTCTCGCCGCTTATTCAGCCAAACACGGCTTGAAATGTTTTCTTTTTGTTAATGAGATAACGCCGGAAAGTAAGCTCAAACAAATGATGATATATGGTGCCGAGGTCATTCGCGTTAAGGATTTTGGGATCTCACGCGATCTGTCAGAACCGATATTTCAAAGGCTTCAGGATCTGGCCGTCGAAAGCGGTACGCGGCTCGTGATATCGGCATATAAATATTCACCGAAGGGAATGGAAGGCGTGAAAACGATAGCTTACGAGATAGTTGAAGATCTTGGAGCCGCACCGGACCAGATATTCGTTCCCGTTGGCGGCGGTGGGCTTTTGTCCGGGATCTTTCGCGGCTTTCGAGACCTTAAGGAACAAAAAATGATCGAACGAATGCCAAAGATCAACGCCGTTCAGCCGGAACTTAATGACACCATGGTGTCGGCTTTGGGCGACGATCTCGAACGCGCGAATGAGGTCGCAACGACAACTTCGATCAGCGGATTGGCGGTGCAGGTAGATATCGATGCAACACTCGCGATTTCGGCAGTTCGAGCCTCAAAAGGCCGCGGATTTTTAGTGACAGACGCGGACATTCGGCAAACTCAAATACAATTGGCGGCTCAGGAAGGCATTTATGTAGAACCGGCAGGCTCCGCATCGGTAGCTGGTTATTTAAAGGCGGTTTCGACCGGAGCGGTTGGCAGCGGCGACAGAACCGTTTGCATTCTCACCGGTCACGGATTGAAAGACACTTCGGAAATAGGAAGTGGGGCCGACACACAAGTGAAAAATGTCGGCATAGCAGATATTACGCAGCAGCTTTTACATTATTGATGGAACGAAAAAAGAAAATATTGGTTGGCGGGATCTATCACGAATCGCATTCGTTCTCTAATGTTCCGACTGACCTCGAATCTTTTAAAAAAGTCTTATTCTTGCCGGGCCGTGATTCGATCGAACAGCTTCGCGGCTCAATGAGCGAAATGAATGGATTCATTCTCGGGTCGGAGAAATTCGATCTCGAGTTGATCCCGACATTGTGGGCATGGACGGTGTCGTCCGGGCCGGTAATGAAGAACGCTCTTGATCATATGTTGGCTGTCGTTAGAGAGAGTATTGAGAATTCCGAAGAATTGGACGGTGTCCTTTTTGCCCTACACGGTGCGATGGTCGCGGAAAATTCGCTTGACGGCGACGGATATATTTTGTCAAAGCTGCGCGAATTTGTCGGTGAAGGCATACCGATCGCCGTAACGATTGATCTTCATGCGAATATTTCGCCTCTGATGGTTGAAAAAGCCGACATTATCGTTGGCTATGACACATATCCGCACATCGACCAGATCGAACGCGGACAGGAAGCCGCCGAATTATTGGTGAGAACGATCAACGGCGAGATAGATCCGGTAATGGCGATAGTAAAACCGCCAATGGTGATCGTGCCGAATATGCAGCTGACAGACGCTGAGCCTATGAAGGGAATGATCGAATTAGCTCACCAGATCGAGAAGGATCCGGCGGTTCTGTCGGTTACTGCCTCGTGTGGGTTTTCCTATGCGGATGTGCCGGAGATCGGCCCGACCGGATTGGTTTTAACGAATGGTAAGGCTGAACTTGCGGAAAGATATGCAAAGCAGGTCTCCGACCGCTTTTGGGTATCGCGTGAAAGCTTTATTCCGAAAATGCTTAGTGTTGCCGAAGCTGTCGAAGCGTCTATCCGGAGCCGTGTTCATCCGGTAATTTTAGCGGATACAGGTGACAACATCGGAGCCGGAACACCCGGCGACAGCACATTTATATTGCAGGAGCTTTTGATACAAAAAGCCGAAGGAGCCGTTGTGATCATTGCGGACGCGGAATCTGCCAAGACTGCCATAGAGGCGGCCGATTCGGGTGAAAGTGTGAAACTCCGGATCGGTGGAAAAACTGACGAATATCACGGCGAACCGGTTGAGCTGGTTTGCCATGTCGAATCAGTAACCGATGGCATTTTCCGCAATGTCGGCCCGATGCGTGATGGAATAATCGAAAATATGGGTGCGACCGCGGTCGTTAGTTCCGGCGGAATAAAGATCGTTCTTACCGAAATAAAAATGCCGCCGTGGAATCTTGAGCAGTTGCGTTCGGTAGGCATCGATCCCACAAAAGAAAAGATCATTGCACTAAAATCGGCTGTGGCTTTTCGAGCGGCATATGAACCGATCGCCGGATCGATCATTGAAGTAAATTCGCCGGGGCTTTCCGCTGCCGATCTAAGCCAATTTCAATTTAATAATATCGAACATCCGATTTTTCCTTTAGATGAAATGGATATCGATGCGGATCAAACATGATAGTGTTGCCGTTAAGAAACTGTACTTAATAGAACAACTTAGGGGGAATCATAAAAATGCGAAGTTATGAAAAATCACGACAATTATACGAGCGCGCTTGTAGATCGATGGCGGGCGGTGTAAGCAGCCATTTTAGAATGACAGGCCAGCCGCATCCGTTATTTTTTACGAAAGGCGTTGGGTCTCGGATCTTTGATGTCGATGGTAATGAATATCTTGATTTTACCTTAAGCCAAGGGCCGCTTATTTTGGGGCATTCGAATCCGGATGTATTAAAGCGTGTAAATGATGAAATGGAGCTTGGCCAGCTTTTTGCCGGACAGCATGAGTTGGAACTAGACCTTGCCGAAAAATTGCAAAGCCTTATACCTTGCGCGGAATTGATCAGATACAGCAACAGCGGATCCGAATCCGTACAGGCCGCATTACGTCTTGCGAGAGGTTATACAGGACGAAAAAAATACATAAAATTTGAGGGTCAATATCATGGTTGGTTCGACAATGTTTTGATCAGTCAACACCCGTCAAAAGAAACGGCTGGCACGGTCCAAGAGCCGGAAAAGGTTTTGGAAACCGGCGGCCAATCTGCCGGAGTTTTAGATGAGATCATAGTATTGCCATGGAACGATCCGGATGCGGTTCGCTCCGCATTCGAACAGCATGGCGAAGAAATTGCGGCGGTCATTACCGAGCCGGTGATGTGCAATAACGGATGCATCGAACCTTTGCCCGGTTATTTGGCCGCACTCCGAGAACTATGCACGGAATATAAAGCTGTTTTGATATTTGACGAGATAATTACCGGTTTTAGAATGGGACTCGGCGGTGCTCAAAAAGCTTATGACGTTATTCCGGATCTGGCGACCTTTGGAAAGGCGATGGCGTCCGGTTTTCCGGTAAGTTTTCTTGCCGGTCAGCGTCACATAATGGAATACATAGCCAATGGAACGGTGATGCACGCGGGAACATATAACAGCAATAATCCATCAATAGCCGCTGCGGCCGCGACGATCGAGATATTGGAATCGGACGATAAACTATATGAAAGACTTCATGATCTTGGGCTTAAGCTCAAAAGCGGACTTAAGCGTTTGAGCGATGAAGCCGGCCACAATGTATTGTTGAGCGGCCCGGGACCGATGACGCATATGGCATTTACTGACTGCCCAAAACTTGTCAATTACAGAGATTGTCTGACGTTCGATGTGGCAAAATACGCTTTGTTCAATCGCGGGATGCTCGACCGCGGTGTTCGAATAATCGGGCGCGGCATTTGGTATATCTCGGCAGCGCATACCGAGGCCGATATCGACCAAGCTCTTAATACTGCCGAAGATGTCCTCAAAACGATCCCGGTCGAAAAAGCGCGCGGCGAAAGCAACGCGGGTATTTTTTAATATCGGGACGAACCCGTAAAGAATTTCGCTAAAAGTTATGGCTCGAGCCGCCGATTTTGCTATCATCTGATTTTTAGTATTTGCAAGATCATATGTTGCTCGACATTTCTCCGTTAAAGGTTTCGCGTGATTACCGTCTGCTTTTCTTTGGGCAGTTGATCTCCTTTTTCGGGTCGATGATGACGTTCGTTGTCGTGCCGTGGCAAATGCACGAGCTGACCGGTTCGAACGCGATGGTCGGCTATATCTATTTCGTCGAATTCATCCCGATGGTGATCCTCGCGTTTGTCGGCGGAGCTTTGGCGGATTTCTTCGACAAACGGAAGATGCTTCGCCTGACCGAGTTCGGCCAAGCGACGGCTTCGATACTGCTTCTTGTCAATTCGCTTTTGCCGCAGCCGCGGATCTGGGTTTTGTTCGTATGCGTTGCGATGCACGCCGGGCTTGCGGCATTGCAGCGGCCGGCCTTCGAATCCTTTATCCAACAGATAATCCCCGCCGATCTAATGGCCGCCGTGATGGCTCTGAATTCGATCCGCTTTAGCTTGGGGGCGATCCTCAGCACGGCACTTGCCGGTATCATTGCCGCAAAGCTCGGCCCGACTGCCGCATACGCCATTGATCTTATTACTTTTACCGGTACGCTGTCTGCGTTATATATGGTTTCGGCGGTCGCTTCGCCCGAAAATGCCGACCGTCCGAGCCTGCGCGGAATAAGGCAGGCGTTGTCGTATGCGGTAAAACGCAAGGAACTTCTGGGCACATATTTCATTGATATTTCCGCAATGTTCTTTGCCATGCCGCAGGCTTTGTATCCGGCGCTTGCCGGGATCTACGGCGAGATCTATCTTGGGCTTTTTCCCGCTGCGATCGCCGCCGGAGCTTTGCTGGCGAGCGTGACATCCGGCTGGACGACCAATGTTCACCGCCACGGTTTGATGGTTACCGGTGCCGCGATATTGTGGGGTGTCGCCATTTTGTTTTTCGGGCTTTCGGCAAGCATTATTCCGGCGTTGCTGTTTTTGGTCGCGGCCGGATTTTTCGATATGATCTCCGGCATTTTTCGCGGTGCTATCTGGAATCAGACGATCCCGAATTATCTTCGCGGACGCATGGCGAGCCTGGAGATGATCAGCTATCTGACCGGCCCGATGCTCGGCAGTGCGAAAATGGGCATCGTCGCCGAACGCTGGGGAGTTCGTGCCGCACTCATTTCCGGCGGCGTTCTTTGCGTAGCCGCGGTTGCCGCGACGGCTTTGTTCATCCCGACATTTTTCACCTACGACGGCCGTGACGGCATCAAACAGAAAGAAGCCGAAGAAGCCGAACGCAATTCGAGTCTGAAGGCTTAACTCTTGAGTCTTGAGCCCGAAAATGCTAAATTCCAACTTCAGACTCCAGACTGACCAATTATGGCCATCTTAAAGAAGCGTGAGATAGAAAATCTCGAACAGCTCAGCGGCGAAGAACTGCAGGCATTTATTGATACTCTGCCGGCCGGACAGGGAACGATCAGCGAACTGCTCAATTATCTCGAGGACGAACTTTACGACAAAGAATGCAACCACAGCCTGCAATATTCGATGCGGTTCATGATGGATAACCGGCTCGATTTTGGCAAGCTGACGCATTGGTTAACGACGAACGGCGGCTACTGCGACTGCAAGGTAATGGAACAGATCGCCCCGATCTGGCGTGCCAAATTCGGCGACGAATAGAATGGAACGGGGACACTCTTGTCCGAATCATTTGTCGCCGCCGTTTGAAAAGCTCAGAGTGAGCAGCCCGCAATCTATTGTATTTAATTGACTTAAGCTCATTCTGCTCATTTTCGAAATATACCCCTAAAAGTGGCAGAAAGTGAGCAGTTTTTGAGCAGGCTTGCTTAGTCTGGTGTCGTGAGTCTTAAGTCTGAAGCAGGAATTCAACTTCCGACTGATTGCTAATTCTAACCTTTCAAAGATCACCCTGCCGCGTCGCGTAGGCGGCTCGAACTCCAAACATCATAACACAAAACGTCGCGTCTGTGAAACACTATTTTATTCACGGCTCACATTTTTTCTAATAGGAGCAATTCTCGTGTTAGGATTGATATCAACAATCCTCTAGAATTCGATGCTAACCAAAAGAGCTGTTATAGAACTTGCAAAAAATGCACAAAGGCGAGGAAACAGCGAAAATCCCATATCTCTGTCCGAAGCTAACCATTTACTTGATTTCGTTAGGGAGTACAATATACCAAGTCGTGGTCCTGAAATTCACCCTGACCGTCCTACTGTAAACTTCCCTCATATACATATCGGCCCTGTGGATCATATTCGCGTAAGACAGCCATGATAATAAACAAAGGGGTACAAAAAAAAATATATGAATAAGAGAACGTATAATCTAAAAGAGATGGTTGAAGGCAATCAATACTCTGCTCTGTTAAAGTTTTCGCTTGATTTGTGTGACAGATTCACCCTTGTTATCAGGCCTACTTTGGGTTTGAATGCGAAAGCAATTCAAGCTATAGAAACTCTCTTGCCTTTTTTATTATCAAGCAAGGACAAATCTTCTTGGCCCGGAACGGAATTGCTAGTTGGAAAAGCAACTGTAAATGAATATACATTTAACCGAGACAGTTTAGAGATGATTTTACGTCTTTCGAATAGTTTGTATGAATGGAAACAGCCCTATTTACCTGAGGACTTAGCCTTAATTAGAAATGATCACAGCTTATTTCTTGGCTCTATTGCCCATGAATCTGACGCATTTATGATCTTAACTCGAAAAGAACTGGATTTATTAAGGAAAATAATTCCAACTCTGACAGCAGACGAGGACGTTTAGCTACGATTCGCTGTCGCGGTTGACGCAGGCTGTGAACCCGGAAAGCGGCACGATAAATTATTCGTACGACGGTACGTGCATCAGATTGGGTAGTAAAAAGGAAGGTAGGTAATGTCACAATTTAAAGATGAGATCTTACAGGTTTTTCCTTATCTATTTGAAAAATTGAGGTTTGAGTTTGTTGATTTAGACAATGACTATGGTGGAAATGTTGTTGTGGCTCAATCTGACACGATGAGAATACGGTTCGTTGATGATCGAGCGGATTTCTTTTTGGATATTGGACAGGTTGCAGATCCGGACAGATGGATAGAGTTCTACAAGATCATCAACACACTCAAAGCAGAAGGTAGAGTGCATAGTGAATATAAGTACAGCAATAAGGTACGCTCTGTAAGCCGGCTACTTGAATTATACTTTTCCCAAATCCAAAATGTCCTCCTTAAAAAGGGTTCGGCACCAAGCGAGATTAGGTTAGGGCGATTTTAAGAGGATGGGGCGGCTTGGGGCGGCGTCGGTTTGGAATGGGGCGATCTGGAGGTTTAGGGTGTAATCGCCGTCGGGGATATTGTCGGGAACGTAGATGAGTTCGGTAATTGTTGCATAAAGACGAGTTGCGGTGTTGGTTGCGCGGCTTTCGGGTTCAATGTTCCAGAAGATCCGATGATTTGCTAGTTTGCCTTCGTCGTAAATGCGGTCGATCGACGGCAGATCAACGAGCAGATGTTTGACGCCGCTTTCGACAATGAACCGCATCGCTTCTGTGGTGAAATATGGCGGAATATTGTCGCCATATTTTTGCGTAAGTTTGCTGACGTCGTTCGGCAAAGTTCGGATGACAAGAGCTTTTGAATGCGAAATGCGGAGTTCGGATAGCTGAGTGTCGTTCCCAGCAGTTTCCAATGCTTCGAGCAGTATTTTTTTTGTTATAAGAAGATCATTGCCTTCTCCATTATCGGCATAGCTTTCGTCCGTCTTGCTTGCTTCCGTGGGTTCGATGGAGATGAGCACAGCATCAATAAAAATATCCTGCAGGCAATCGCGGATAGAGATGCGTTCGTCCGTGATGTGGCCAACGCATTCGGTGTGTGTGCCGTTGCAGTGCGGAATGAACGTGTAAGATTCAAAATTGCAGCTTCCGCCAAGCCGTGTGTCGCCGACAAGTTCGCCGGCATCGCAAGGCGTGGACGAAGCCGCCGCGACTCCGTAGGCATTCGGCTGTTCGCCATTGAATTTCAATGGGATCGAAATGTCGCAGATCAGATCTTTTGCCATATTCCAGAGAGTTGTTTACCGACCCATGCCGGTTCTATAATAGAACCATACAACATTTCGGAGGTAAATATAATGGAACAGAGAATGGATGCTTACGGCACGGCTCCGGGCGTTATGAAAGCGATGTACGGCCTGGAATTGTATCTGGCAAAATCTTCGCTCGAAAAACAGCTTTTGCATTTGATCAAGTATCGCGTTTCGCAGATAAACGGCTGCGCATATTGTCTGGATATGCATTCGAAAGATCTGCGTGCCGGCGGCGAAACCGAACAGAGGCTTTATGTGATGGACGCTTGGCGCGAAACGCCTTTCTTTACACCGCGTGAACGTGCGGCTCTGGAATGGGCGGAATCGGTGACGCTGGTCAGCGAAACCCATGTGCCGGACGAAGTTTATGAGGTTGTGCGGAAGGAATTCAGCGAAGAAGAATTGGTGGATCTGACGCTTGCGGTCGCGACGATAAATGCCTGGAATCGTTTTTCCATTGCGTTCAGAACTACGCCGGGAACTTATCAGCCGGGACAACATTCGACTGCCGCATAACGGGTCATTTTACGATCAGAATAATGCCTTTGTTTTTAGGAATATCGATCATATCGTTGTTCGTGTGTTCGTGAGCCGTTTGAAAGCCTTTGATCTCGGGCGCCGTAATTGTGGCGGTGTCCGGATCTATTCCCAAAGCTTTCCAATCGATCTTTAGTTTGATCTGTGCATCGCCGCCAGCCCAGCTTGCGATGGATATCATCGCGGCTTTTTTCTTTTTATAGACGGTGGCAAGTATGTTGGGGTCGTCTGTCGTGACCGGACAATTAGGCGACCAATAGCCTATCATTTCCGTGCCCTGCATTCCAAAATCGTCCCACACTTTCCATATCGGCCGCGGATCGGCATTGTCCGACCAAGGCATACGGTTCGTCATTCCATAGATCATTCCGCGCCACGGATTGCCGCCCTTTTCGAGCATTTCGCCCATCAGTCCGAATGGAATGCCCGAAACTTCGGTCAGGAAAAATTCCGGCGAATTGTTCTCATAATCAAAATATTCGCCGAACCAAAGCCGGTTCAGATACGGAAAATGCTCCATATAAAGCAATGCCGAATTATTGAATCCATCGTTCTTGTTGAATTGGTTCGCGGAGTGCAGATCTATAATTCCGGGATGTCCGTTTTGCGTCAGCACACGTTTTATCCGCTTCATTGTAACGCGGTCGAACGCGACATCGTCCAAATAAACACCGTCTATTCCAACGTTCTCGGTCAGCCAATTCATTCCTTCGACATAATAATTATGCCATCGGCTTACGCCGCTGTTGACGATCGCCGCGTCCTTTAATTCGGGCACGAACCACGCCGCGATATAATCGTCGCCGACATGTTCCTGCAGCCACGGGAAACCGCCGCCTTTGCCGGGCGAATAGATCTCGTGGCCGAGACTTCGCAAGGCGGGAAGTTCATACGCGCGGTTGGAAAGTTCGCGAACGGTGTTGTAGATCTTGACCTTCAGGCCTTTTGCGTGAGCTTCGTCAATATACGCTTTCATCTTTTTATGAGCGATGAAAGGGTAATTTATATAAGGGTTTATCTCGTTCGCGTGGTGAATATTGACAACGGTCGCGCCGGTCTGTTTTATCTCGTCTATCGGCGAATATTTATGATAAAAACGGTTCGCCCATTGCCAATCGGTATCGATCGGGTGAAACGGCGTAATGAGCAGCGTAAGATCATAATAAAGCTCGTCGCCTTTTTTCATTTTCCGCGGGCCGCTGTAAGTCGTGACCGTTCGAATGTCGCCGTCCGTCGAAATATCGATGCCGCCTTTGTTCTCATTTCCCCAAGACGACGGCAGCAGCAGCGGCTTTTGCAGATAGAAATTCGTGTTCAGTGGGCGTGTATATTTTTCGTCGCGGAGCGAGAACTGCATGCCGCCGTTGACCGCACCGAGCCACGCGCCGTCCTGATTTTTTGTCGCGACGTCCCATTTCCATTTCAGTTCGTCGGGCGTTTGGCGGCCTTTTTCGCCGAGCCCGAGCATATATTCGGACGCGTCTTTTGCGAATGGGATTCTCAGGCGAATGTCGTCTAGGTCAACGTCTTCGTTCGCCGTCATCTTTACTACGTATGAAATCGAACCGTCGAATTCGAGTTTGCCGCCGACGTCCATCGTGAGTTTTGCATTGCCGTTCGGAAATGTATTTGCCGCCGTCCATTTGACCGTGCCGGGCGAACGTTCCGTTATTCGGATGGGCGATGCCATGCTTCCTAAAACGTCGCCGTTCGAGCTTTCGATCTCGATCTCCATCGGTGCGGCGAGTATGTTCTTTGGCGTCGTGCCGATCGATGTCATTTCAGCCGTGAAAAAAGTTTCGATCTTTGCGGGAAAACCGCTGGCTTCGTCGAGCGTTATCTTGCGGCCGAGAATGCTTAGTTCGCCACCGTTGACGACGATAGGCGTGTATGGTGCGATGACGGTATTTTCCTGAGCGAGCGTTGAATTAAGCCATTTCAGACGTGTCTGTTTTTCGGGTTCGTTAAACCCGGAATTTACAGCGGCCGTATTCGAAACATCTATAGAAATCGAAATGCTCTGCGGCTTCTTTCGCTCGGCAGAAATGACCGCTTTGCCTGTATAATTTCCGGCTTTTGATTCGGCTGGAATATCAATGCCGCACCAGATCGGCTGAACTTTGCCGGCGGCGACATCGACGCGTTTTGTAAAATGTTCGCCGCGATAATCGACGCCTTCGGTATTGATGCACGTTATATTTGCAGCTTCGATCGTATTGCCGCCGCTTTTGAGATCGTCGAAACTGACGCGTATATTACTCATATTTTCGACGGCAAGAACCCCTAATTGGAATGCGTAAAATTCGCCGCGTCTCGCTTTTCCGGCGAACGAATTTTTGTCGCCGCCTTTAACCCAACGTGACGGCAGATGATCACTCATTCGGATCGGGAACATACGGTCTTCGGGAAAAACGATGAAAGGTTTGCCGGAATTTCGTTTGAGTATCGCATCGGTTTCGGCACGCGTTGCGATCACTTCCATCGGATAAAAAGAATTGAACGCATCGACCGATTGGATCTCTGTCACGTTCGCTTTTTTAGCGATGTCTTTTGCCGATGCGGCCCACGCGGCATCGGCAGTTTCAGCGAACGGCGGATAAAAATCTTTCGGATAATTCGCGCTTCCGGCTTTTGTATAGGGCAGATAATAGACGTAATAAACGCCAGCACCTGCGGCCGGTTCGAAATATACTTCGCCGAATTCGTTATTGATCCCGCCGCGAATGACGTTCTTGATCACGGTTCCGTCGGCGGAGGTGACGATAATATTTTTTGCGTTGGGTTCCTTATCGCGTCGGCGCCATTCGATGTGAGCGAGTGCGGCTTTTGCCGATGTATCTTTTACCGAAACGACGGCGCGAATGTCGCCGAATTTGTCGGTTTCCCAAGGCGTATCGGCGACCGTGAAACGCGTTTGCGGCAGGGCGTTTATTGCAAGGAAGAGCAGAAAAAATATCGTCAGATTTGTTTTCAGCATTGTGTCTATTTCAGCTTTCTTATTTCCGATATCACATTTTCGATGTCGAGTTCGGCGACGTTTTTTATCGGCCGGCAGATGTTCATCAGCAATTCGTCCTGCGCGTTCCCGATCCGTTTCGCTTCGGAATATGCAAGGTCTTCGCGAAACGTGACCATCGAATATTTCGAAAAATAATCGGAAAAGGTTTGTTCGAGTTTTGTTTCCAGCTCGCGTTTTCGCTGAAATACCGGATCGGCGACGGCATCGCGCATTTCGTAAAAATTCTCGACCGCCATGTCTTGTATCGCGTCCGTGTTCGGTTTGCGGAGTTTCGTGTATTTTTCGAAGATGCTTTCCCAATCGATATGGCCGCCCGCTAAGGCAGGCGGTTCTGACGGTTGCTCATCTATCAGTCCCGACAGCACACGCACGTCTTCGAATGCGCAGTTCATTCCTTGGCCGTAAAAAGGAACCATAGCGTGTGCCGAATCGCCAAGCAGCAATGCATTGCCTTCGACATTCCATGGCCGACATTTAAGTGTGCCAAGGCCGCCCGTCGGATTCGCGAAAAAATCTTCGGTTAATGTCGGCATCAGCCGTAAAGCGTCGGGAAATTCGCGTTCGAAAAATTTGATGACGGCTGCTTTGTCGGTAAGCCGTTCGAAAGCGGCTTCACCGCCGACGGCGTCTTTTGCCAAAAAAAGTGTACACGTAAAACTGCCGTCAAAATTTGGCAGAGCTATCATCATGAATTTGTTTCGCGGCCAAATATGAAGAGCGTTCTTTTCGATGAGAAAATTGTTCGTCGCATCGCCCGGCGGAATGTGAAGTTCTTTGTAGCCGTGGTCAAGAAAGATCGAAGATGCATCAAAATTTGCAACGTGTTTTTCCATCGACTGCCGCACTTTTGAACCGGCGCCGTCTGTGGCAAATAAAGTGTCAGCCCGGATCGTGCGTCCGCTCTCGAACGCGGCCTCGCCGCTGCGGCGATCGAGATCGATGCAGCGTTCATTAAAAATAAATTGAACGTTCGGATATTTTTCCGCTTCGTTAATAAGTGCGATGTTTAATCCGCCGCGTGAGATCGAATTGATATATTCGCCTTTTCGTCCGGAATAGGGCAGCAATTTTGTTTCGCCGGAAAGCGTATGGATCATTCGGCCATGCATCGGTATAGCTTCGCGAAGCATATATTCATCCATTCCGACCTCTCGCAAAGCCGCGATGCCGCGATCAGAAAGCGCAAGATTTATCGAACGCCCGGCCGCGACGTCTTCTTTACGCATATCGCCGCGGGCTTCAAAGACCGAAACGTCCAGGCCGCGTTTCGCTAAATAAATAGCGAGCAACGAACCCGCGAGTCCGGCACCGATGATCGTCACTTTTGACATAGATTTTTCACCACATAGGCACATAGATCACATAGGAAGTTAAAACCTTAATTGATAATTGGCAATTGCCTAATTGTAAATTGGAAGACGTTTTACCAATTTACGCCCAACGATTCGCAATTCGGAAGATTTCTCTATGTGTCCTATGTTCCTATGTGGTTTATTCGCCTATGCATTCTTTCAAGATCGCGACAAATTTCCCGACATCTTCGAACGTATTATACAACGGCACGGGCGCGACGCGAATAACGTCAGGTTCGCGCCAATCGGCGATGACGCCGCGTTCGGTTATGGTCTCGAAGAGCGTTTTATCGGCGTCGCGAACGCGGATCGAAAGCTGACAGCCGCGCTGTGCCGGATCTGACGGCGTTATTATTTCGATGCGATCCGTTTCGATCTGCGATAAAAGCTGTTCCATATAACCCGTAAGTTTTACGGATCTCTCACGCAGATCTGGCATCGTCGCTTCGTCAAAGATCTCAAGCGACGCATTAAGTGCGGCAAGCTGAAATATCGGCGGATTAGAAAGCTGCCAGCCTTCGGCACCGGCAAGCGGATGAAAGTCCGGTCCCATCAGAAAACGCGTTTTTTTATCGTGTCCCCACCAACCGGCGAACCGCGGCAGATCAAAATTTTGCGAATGCCGTTCATGAACGAAAATTCCGGCGATGCCGCCCGGTCCGGCGTTCAGATATTTATACGAACACCAAGCTGCAAAATCGGCATCCCAATCGTGCAGCTTTAGTTCGATATTTCCGGCGGCATGGGCAAGATCGAATCCGACGACACAGCCTTTTTTATGACCGGCTTCGGTTATCGCACGCATATCGAATGCCTGGCCGGTGTAATAATTTACGCCGCCAAGCAAAATGAGCGCGACGCTGTCGCCTTCGCGTTCGATCGATTCGAGAATGTCGTCGGTGCGTAAACATGTCTCGCCTTCGCGGGGCGTTAATTCTATCAGAGCGTTCGGAGTCCCGCCTTCAGGCGGCATGTTCGGAGTCCCGCCTTCAGGCGGCTCTTTCTGTGTAAGCCGGCTAAAGCCGGTACTCCAAACTTTGATCTGAGATTCGACCGCATATCTGTCCGAAGGGAACGCGCCTTTTTCGATCATGATCTTGTAACGCGTCGGAGTAGGGCGATAGAACGAAACCATCAGAAGATGTAGGTTCACCGTCAGCGAATTCATCGCGACGACCTCGGACGGTTTTGCTCCGACGATGCGTGCCAAACTTTCGGTCACAAATTCGTGATAGGGAAGCCACGGATTTTTAGCATGCAGATGGCCTTCGACACCGAGCGTTTCCCAATCCTTCAATTCCTGTTCGATAAAAGCACGAGTGCTCTTTGGCTGCAGGCCGAGCGAATTGCCGGTAAAATACAGCACGCCGGAGCCATCCGTGTGCTTCGGAATATGAAAGCGTTCGCGAAAACGCCGCAGCGGATCGTTCTTATCTAGTTCGTCTGTTGTTTGTTTTGTTTCGGTCACGATTTATTCGGGCGTAAAGTCTATAATATCGACATCATATTTTTTGATGTTCTCATCGACAGAGATCAAGCTCATTTTACTTTCATTTGCCTGTACAACGAGCAAGCGGTCGAACGGATCTTTGTGATAATGCGGAAGGTCGGTCACGTTTACGACATCCCTAAAGGTGATCGGTAGAAGTTTGATGTCCGTCGCCGCCACGGTCTTTGATATAAAAGAACGCGGATGCTCGGGCAAGGGAAGCTTACCTTTCGCGTATTTGATCGAGATCTCCCACGCACTTGCCGTTGATAGATATATTTCAGAATCCGGATCGTCGATCAGCGACCGGATATGTCCGGGTAACTTCCTGTCCAAAGTGGCCCAAAGGAATATCTGAGTATCAATTAGAATTTTCATCAGGAAAGAAGTCTGTGTCTTTGTCGCCGGTTAAAAGGCCGATCATCTCGTCATCAAGCGGTTCGTTGAAATTATCCGGCACTTCGAATTTGTCTTTCCAAAGACCTATCAGACTTTTCTTTTTTTGTTGAATGCCGACGATCCTTGCGGCCGGCTTTCCATTTTTGGTTATCTCGATCTCCTCGCCCGCTTGTACCCGTTCGATAAGTTCGCTGAATTTGGATTTTGCCTCGTAAACACCGACTTTCATAACTATAATATAGACTAGTCAGACTAGCTAGTCAAGTTTTTCAATATTTAACCAATTCAATGCCGAGCCTGAAAGAAGCATTTCTTTTGTTTCGTTATCGTAAGACATTGATTCGATGAGCTTTCCGGGTTCGAGTTCGCCGAGCGGAAAGGGATAATCGGTGCCGAGCATAATGCGGTCCGCACCGGCGAAACTTACAAGATAATCGAGCGCAGCGGCATCGTGTACGAGCGAATCGAAATAGAGGCGTTTTACATAATCGCGCGGATCGACCGTATTTTCGACCGCACAAAGATCGGGCCGAACGTCGAAGCCGTGTTGGATGCGGCCGATGGTCGCCGGGAAAGAGCCGCCGCCGTGAGCAAAACAAATTCGTAAATTCGGAAGGTGTTCCAAAACGCCGGAAAATATCAGCGAACATATCGCACGCGATGTTTCGGCGGGCATTCCGACGAGCCACGGCAGCCAATATTTCGGCATTTCAGCTTGGCCCATCATTTCCCACGGATGAACGAACACGGCCATTTCCAACTTTTCGCACGCGGCAAAAATATCAAAAAACTGCGGTTCGCTTAGATTGAGTTGATTGACATTTGTGCCGATCTCAACGCCCGCGAGGCCAATGTCTTTGCAGCGTTCAAGCTCTTTTACAGCCAGGTCAGTGTCCTGCATCGGAAGCGTACCGAGTGCGATAAAACGTTCGGGAAATTGGGCTGAGCTTTCGGCGAGGTCGTCGTTCAGATATTTTGCGATGTCGGCCCCGTCGTCCGGCTTTGTCCAATAAGAGAACATCACCGGAACGGTCGAAAGCACCTGAATATCAACGCCGTGCGCGTCCATTTCTTCAACGCGGCGTGACGGCGACCAGCAGTTGTCCTCGATCTCCCGAAAAAATCTGCCGTCGTCCTTGAGCATCCGCGCACAGCACGGCTTATGATGCTCGAGCGCGATGAAGCCTTCGTAACCGAATTTTTCTTTCCATTTTGGAATATCGCGCGGAAGTATGTGCGTGTGGACGTCGATCTTTAGCATGTTCTTATTTGGCGGATCCGCGGCAATTCGTTTGAGCGGTCATTCATCGGCCAGAACGGTCTTTCGTTCCGGTTTTCGGAGCCGATCTTTTAACCTTGGCGGCGTCAGGTTCTTGTTTTGCGTCATGAAGCTGTTTTGCTCTTCTCAATAAAAGCGCAAGGTCACGGAGCTCACCCGCCATTTCGAGCCTTTGCGTAACCGCTTTGGATGACATATCAACCTGCTTCATTTTGTAATCGTTCGATATCTGCGAGATCTTGCGGCCTGCCGGCCTGCGTTTTCATTTTGATCAAGCCTTCGCGCGAGACGACGAAAAGTCTCTCGCCCATGAATTCGAGTTCTTCGCGGCCGGCCCAAACATCTTCCACATGAGGCGTGACAAGCAACAGATCGAGCGAAATTATCTCTTCGCCGACCACCTTTGAAACACGTCGGATCTCGACTGTTCGTTCCTTGAATGATATATCAAGTCCGCGAATATCGTAACCGACGACTGCCGCCGCCGCATAGGCATCATTCAGTGAGTCCGGAAGGATCAGAAAATCGACGTCCTGCGTTGCCCGCACTAACCCATGGGCAGCAACGGCTAGGCCACCGCAAAGGGCAAAATCAATACCGGCATCGTTAAACGAACTGATCAGAGATCGGAGTTCTTCTATCAGAACTGACATATTCCATTAAGAAGTTTCGGTGCTATATCGCTTCCAGTTTCGTTTTCAAACGCTTGAGCGCCTTTTTATCTTTCAAAAGCTTTTCGATCGGGTCGGTAGTTTTGGCGTTCATCGTTTCGCGGAGCGTTTTGTTTATAAGCGTCTGATAGCCGATATGGAACCGTTCGGCTTCCGACCTGAAATGTTCGATAACATCCGGATCGAGCATTATCGTTATGCGGTTCTTATTGGCTTTTAAAGCCTTGTCGATAAACGCAGGACGTTCTATACGCCTAAACCTTTTCTTAAATTCCTTTTCGTCGTCCAGAATAGATTCGTCAAAATCATCGTTCATATTCTTTCACCATCCAGTTCTCCGCTCGTCGGGCAGTTATAAAGCGGATCTTTTCTTCGATATAGGTAAAGACGAGGAAGATTAGTCCATATCGGGCTGTCTTCCCTATAACGGCATATCGAAGCTCAATTTCCGAATGACCAAGATCATCGTCATAGAGCATACGGATCCTCAAAAATATCGGTTATTGATGCGAAATCGACATTGTGATCGGCTAATACTTTCTTTCGCTTCTTTTCGTTCCATACGAACATAGATTATATGTATAGTATATGTATGTCAACAGCTTTAACTCACGACCGGCGGCGGCTGCATAACGGCGGCGCAATTTTTGCAGGTGCGCAATTTTTCCGAGCCGTAGAATTTTTTGAAAACGCCTTGGAACTGGGTTGTTATGTCTTCTAACTGAAAGTATTCTTCGTAGAGTTTTTCGTTGCAGTTTTCGCAGAACCAGAGCAGGCCGTCGAGTTCGCCGTTCCGGCGTTTGCGTTCGATGACCAGACCGACGGTGTCGGCTCCGCGGATCGGATTATGCGGAACGCGAGGCGGCAGCAGGAACATTTCGCCTTCTCGGATCGGAACTTCGACAGCTTTGCCGTCTTCCTGGATCAGCACTTTTATGTCGCCTTCGAGCTGATAAAAAAGCTCTTCGCCCTCGTCCCAATGATAATCTTTGCGCGAGTTCGGCCCGCCAACGACCATCACGATAAAATCGTCGTCGTCGTAAACACACTGATTTCCGACCGGCGGTTTCAGCAAATGCCGATGCTCATCGATCCACTGTCTGAAATTAAAAGGACGACGGATCTTCATATTTACCCAATACCATTTACGGAGAGGTCTGAAAACTTGTCGGTTTGAGGCTCATATATAACCCCCCAAGCGCTTCCACCATCGCAAATTACTATTGCGGATTTTCTCCATTCATCGCTGGGTAGAAAATGAGTTTTCATAAAAGCCCTCCAAACAGGTTAAACAAGCCCCATGCTAATTTTCAGTGCTATATCCGCTCGTTTTAGAGTAATCGTATTAACCTTGCCTAGTTTCTTTACAATGCGGCTTTTATCAATAGATCGGATCTGATTGAGTAAAATAACCGAGTCTTCTTTTAGCCCAGCCTCGCCTGCTTTGATTAAAATTTCTGTCGGATATAATTTGTCGTCATACTTGGACGTAACTGCCGCGACTATTATTATCGGGCTGTATTTATTTGAAACGTCGTTCTGAATAACAAGTGCAGGCCGAGTTTTTTTGATCTCAGATCCAACCGTCGGATCAAAGTTGACCAAATAAACTTCGCCCCGAGTAATAGTTTTTAGAGGTGCTTTTGCCAAACTTCGTCCTCCAGTTGCGACCATTCCTGAGCCATTGCTAAGTCTCGTTCGGCACGGACAATTGCACCTTCTTTTAATTGCTCTTGTAGATCTTTTTGTTTGAGGTTTTTGACATAAAGCCTGACCGCACTGTCGATCAGACTGCTTCGGTCGCCTTTTTCTGCCACGCTCTCAAGCATTTCCACAGTCGATTGGGGAAGAGTAATGTTTATTCTCTTATGTATTTGCTTTCTCATAAATCTATCATACATATTGCTGATACACATAGTCAATACTTATAAGGAGATGAGCTTTTCGACGGTTCGCCAGTTTCGGCCGGTGACGGCGAGTTTTAATTTCTTTTCGATAAAGCTTTTGCCGAGCAGGCTGTCGATGACGCCTTTCGGCAGATGGCAGTATATTTCGCGACCGTTCGCGGCATAGCGTTCGCCTTCGGGCGCGGATTCCAGCAGTTGCTGTTCTTTATCTTTCGGCATATTTTCGGTGAGAAAAAGAACATGCATTTCCTTGTGACTTTCAAATTCGCCGACAAAAGGATTTGCATCGATTATGCGGGCGATGTCGTCCTGTTCGCGAATCATGACGGGAATGAGTTTGCCGAAATCTTTTTCGATTGCGGCTTCTATACAAGAAGCGAGTTTGTTTCCGTCGGTCTTACGCGTATTGAACGCGAGATTGCCGCTGTTAATGTAAGTTGCGACGTTTTCAAAGCCGAGTGAAGCAAACGAGGTCTTCAGCTCGGCCATTTTTATCATCGTGTTGCCGCCGACGTTTATGCCGCGGAGCAGGGCAATGTATCGCATAGGCTTTAAATGTGAAAGGTGAAAAAGTAAGAACGAATCCGTGCCCAAACTTCTTCACCCTTTCACTTTTATTTATGAATTCATGTCGATAACAAAACGGTATCGAACATCGGCTTTGATGGTGCGTTCGAATGCCTGATCGATGTAATCGGGTTTGATGACCTCGACGTCCGACGTGATCCCGTGTTCGGCGCAGAAATCGAGCATTTCCTGTGTTTCGGGAATGCCGCCGATGAGCGAACCGGACAGCGTTTTATTTCCGAATATCAGCGACAGAGCATGTATCATATTCGGGCTTGGCGGAACACCGACAACGACCATACCGCCGCCGACACCGAGCAGGCCGAGATAAACATTCACATCGTGGTCGGCCGAAACCGTATCAAGAATAAAATTGAATGTGCCGGCGAGAGGTTCCATATTTGCCGGATCGCTGGTGACAACAAAATGATCAGCGCCGAGAGCTTTTGCGTCAGCTTCTTTTGAAGGCGACGTGCTGAAGATAGTGACTTCCGCGCCCATTGCCTTTGCGATCTTTACGCCCATGTGTCCGAGTCCGCCGAGTCCGACGATGCCGACCTTTTGTCCGGGGCCGACGTTGAACCGCTTTAACGGAGAATACGTCGTGATGCCTGCGCACATCAGAGGAGCGACACCCGCGAGATCGCCGTCAGCTTTCACTTTTAATGCATAGTTCTCATCTACTACATAGTTATTCGAATAACCGCCGTAGGTTTTGGTTTTGCGGTCCATTTCAGTGCCGTTATAGGTAAAGGCGGCCTGTTTTACACAAAATTGCTCGTGGCCGCTTTTGCAATTTACGCATTCGCGACACGAATCGATAAAACAACCGATGCCGGCAATATCGCCGACCTTAAATTTGGTGACGGCATCGCCAACCTGTGCTACTTTTCCGACGATCTCATGGCCGGGAACCAACGGATAGCTCGTCGGCATTGAATCGTGCCATTCGTCTTTTGCCTGATGAATATCGGAATGGCAAATTCCGGCGTACTGGATATCTATCAAAATATCATTCGGGCCGACATCGCGGCGTTCAAATTCGAAAGGAACGAATTTAGCATTGTTGTCATTAACAGCGTAACCTTTTGTGTTTGTCATATTTTTTTTAATTGAAACCAAATTCTCATTTGCGCAATAACGCGCGGAAACCTGTTTGTTCGTAATGTTTGTCAGGTGTCAAGGCTTCCGTTAGACCGCGTTCCTGGATTCGTCATCTAGCTTTGCCTCGCCGTAAAGATAATCGTCAACGCTCGAAGAACAATCTTTCGAGCCTTTTAATTTTAAATCTCGGGCTGTACGAATGAACGATCTCGATTTGTTTTTTGGCGTTGCTTTCACCGTTACGACGAGTTTAACTAGCGTATCAGGTTGTAATTCAATGGCTTGAATAGGACGGAAAACTTTCCCGTCAAAAGTTGCTTCAAGACTTTGACTCATTGCTTACCTCTATAAAGCAGATTAGCATAAAATAAGCAGAGCGAACTAACGACACTCGTGTTCCTTTCTAAGTTTCATTTACGGTTGCGATGACCTTTAATTCTATTGCGATCGGCGTCGGCAGCGACAATATTTCCACCGTCGTTCGGCATGGCCGATTTTCGGCAAAATATTCTGCGTATAATTTATTATACACCGCAAAGTCCGCTTTCATATTAGTGAGAAAAACCGTCACATCAACAATATTTTCCCAGGCGGACCCCGCGTCTTCTAAAATAAATCGGACGTTCTGAAATACAGACCGGCATTGCGTTTCGATGTCATAAGAAACGATGTCGCCGGCTTCGTTCAATTCGACGCCGGGGATATTTTTGCTGCCTTTTTCGCGCGGGCCAACGCCTGAAAGAAAAAGCAGATCGCCGACCTTTCGGGCATGCGGATAAAGGCCGACAGGCTCCGGAGCCCGTGAAGAATTGATCAAATGATTATCCATAAAGATCGATCTATTTACTTTTTTCAGCCCAGATCTGCACCAGATTTACGAGCGTTTCCGTTGATTTTTCAAGGCCTTTGCGCGAGTTGAATTCGAGTTTGCCGTGAAAATTGTGGCCGCCGGTAAAAAGATTCGGCGTCGGCAGTTTTCTGAATGTCAGATTCGAACCGTCCGTGCCGCCGCGTATCGGGCGAAGTTCCGCTTCGACGCCGGCACGTTTTGCGGCTTCGATCGCATAATTGGTCAACTCCGGAAAATCTTTCAGAACCTCTTTCATATTCAGATAGCCGAGTTCGCTGCCGTATTCGATCTTAACTTTCGGATATTTTTCTCGGGTTTCGGCAATGACGTCTTTGATCGTTTGTTCGAGAGCGGCAAAACCGCTGATATCGAAATCACGCAGCAGAATCTTTACTGTCGATGTTTCGATGTCGAGCGAGCCGACATACGGATGTATGTAATTTTCACGGCCGTCAGTTGTTTCAGGCCTGTTGGGAACTTCGGCGGGGAAGCGTGCAAGAAAATCACCTGCGGCGTACATCGAATTAACGAGAATGCCTTTTGCCGTTCCGGGATGCGTCGAAAGGCCGCGGAAAGTGACGGTCGCGGTGCGTGCCGAGAATGTTTCGTCAGAGATATCGCCAAGCTGTTCGCCATCGACCGTGTATGCGAATTTTGCGCCGAAGCCTTCGACGTCGAATTTTTCGATGCCGCCGCCGACCTCTTCGTCAGGTGTGAATGCGATGGCAATATTTCCATGTTTGATCTGCGGATTGCGTTTCAAAATATCGATCATCGTCATTATTTCGGCGATGCCCGATTTGTCGTCGGAACCGAGCAGCGTCGTGCCGTCCGCGGTAATGATGTCGTCACCGATCAGATTTTTCAGGTCGGGATTTTGCGCAACCGTGATGATCTGCGTTTTGTCGTTCGGCAAAACGATGTCGCCGCCTTGATAATTTTTATGAATGATCGGATTTACATTCGCACCGGAAACCGCCGGCGACGTGTCCATATGCGCGATCAGGCCGATCGTCGGGACTTTGCTGTTGTCCGGCAGATTTCCCGGCACCATCCCGTAAACGATGCCCCATTCGCTCATGCGGACGTTCTGAACACCGAGATCTTTTAGTTCCTGCTCAAGGATCTTTGCCAGGTCAAGCTGCTTTTTCGTGCTCGGCGGCGCAGGCTGATCCTCAGCCGACTGCGTATCGATCTTCACATACCGCAGAAACCGATCCATCGCCGTTTCTGTCGGCGGTTTGGTTTGAGCAAAGCATCCGGCCGCTAACATCAGGCCAAGAAAAATTCCGATTAAGGTTTTGGTTTTCATAGAAAGGATTTTAGTTCATTTTATACAGTTTGCGAAAGCGTCACGTTAGTACTTCTATGTAAGTGAGAAGCCATGAACGCGAATAAGTCAGAACCGCCTGCGTAAGCGGCGGTCATCACCATCATCAGAGTTCAGTCAAAATCCAAAAGCGGCTTACCTTGGCCATTTCTTACTGCCTTTATCAACCCAGTGGCGCGCCCGCCCGCTTACGCAGGCGGTTCTGACAGTTTTATACAAACATTCTTTTCTTCGGTGAAAAAGCGCAATGCTTCGAAGCCGCCTTCGCGGCCGATGCCGCTGTCTTTTACGCCGCCGAATGGTGTGCGAAGGTCGCGCAGAAGCCAGCAGTTTATCCAAACGATGCCGGATTCGATTGCGGCGGCGATGCGGTGTGCACGGGAAAGGTTCTGCGTCCAGACCGTCGCTGACAGGCCGTAGCGGACGCTGTTCGCATAACTCAAAACCTCGTTTTCCGTATCGAACGGCATGATCGTCACGACAGGGCCGAAGATCTCTTCCTGATTTGTGCGGCAATCGAACGGCAAACCTTCGATGACCGTCGGTTCGATGTAAAAGCCGTGCAATGTTCGACCGCCCGCTGATGCAGGCGGTTCTGACAAGCTTCCGCCGCATAAGATATTGCCTCCTTCGGTTTTTGCGAGTTCGATGTACGACATTATTTTTTCAAAATGCTGTTTCGAAACTATCGCTCCGACATCGGTTGCCGCATCGAGCGGATCGCCAACTTTCAAAGCTTGCACACGTTCGACAAAGTCCGAGCGAAACTTTTCATATATGGAACGTTCCACAAATATACGCGAACCGCACAGACAGATCTCGCCCTGATTCGAAAACGACGAACGGACGGTAGTCGCTAGCATTTCTTCGTAATCGCAGTCGGCAAAAATGATATTCGCGTTCTTTCCGCCGAGCTCGAGCGAGAGCTTTTTGAACATCGGAGCGGCCGTTCGTGCGATGTCTTCGCCGGTTTTAGTGCCGCCTGTGAAAGAGACGGCTTTTACATCGCGGTGGCCGACGATCGCCGAACCGACCTTTGGGCCGAGTCCGTGAACAATGTTCAAAACTCCCGCCGGTAAACCTGCTTCGATGCAGAGTTTGGACAGCAAATACGCTGTCATCGGAGTAATTTCGCTGGGTTTGGCAACGACCGTGCAGCCTGCGGCCAGCGCAGGTGCGATCTTCCACGTAAATAAATAAAGCGGCAGATTCCACGGCGAGATGCAGCCGACAACTCCGAGCGGCTGCCGCAATACATAATTGAGAGCACCTTGACCAACGCTGTCGTAAGATTCGTTCGCGGTATGCATCGCGGCGGTCGCATAAAATTTGAGATTTGCCATCGCCCGCGGAATATCGACCGAGCGTGCAAGCGAAACAGGCTTTCCGTTATCGATGCTTTCCGCGACGGCAAGCGGTTCCAGATCGCGTTCGATCAGCGAAACGATACGCATTAGAATGTCATGCCGATGTTCATTCGATGTCGCTGACCAATCGGGAAAGGCTGCACGGGCAGAATCGACAGCAAGATTCACATCGCGGCCGTCCGAATCAGCTATGTACGAATAGACCTTGCCGGTAGAAGGATCGAAATTATCCAAATAATCGCCCGAAGCCGGAGCGATCAATTCGCCGCCGATGTAGTTTTCCAGTTTTGTCATTTTATCCGTCCGTATTTTTTCATTATCTCGCGAACTTTATCAAGCGGAAGAGCTTTGACGGTCAGACCGTTCCCGGTCGTTGTTGTGGCTTTGAACAGGGAATTGATTATCGCTTCTTCGGTCGTTTCGATGACGGCTTGAAAAAGCGGTGACATGGCGTTGTTGCCGAGAACTTTTATTGATCGAACGTCTTCGTCGGCTTTGATGCGGTTCGCGGTTGAGAATGCGATGGCATAATCGCCGCTGCCGTTCGTCATGGACGAACCGGTGCGAGCCAAGCCGGACATCGAACGCGCCGCAATTCGTTCCAACTGCCGATGATCGAGCGGAGCGTTTGTGGCGATGACAATGATAATAGAACCATCAGCCGATTGCTGAATTTCGGAAGAAGGCATCTCGGAGTTAGTGGACTTTGAAACAGAATTCTTCAAATAATACTGACCGAGTTCCTCGCCGACCGGAACGCCGTCGATAGACAGCACGCCGCCGAAATTCGTCTGCACCAGAACGCCGATGGTATAACCGCCGAGCGATGCCGGAAGTTTTCTCGAAGACGTGCCGATGCCGCCTTTCCAGCCGAAAGCGACCGTTCCTGTTCCGGCTCCGACCGAGCCTTCGTCAACCGAGCCGCTTTTCGCATTTTTGATCGCGTCAAAAACCGCTTCGCGTGTGATCGGCCGGCTGCGGATGTCGTTCAATCCGCCGTCGTTCGTTTCCGCGACGACCGGATTTATCGAACGTACATTTTCGTTTCCCGGCAGTCCGAGCATATAGTCCAGCAAAAAATCAGCCGTTTTCGGCACGCTCAGCGTTGATGTCAGCAATATCGGTGTTTCGATCTCGCCGAGTTCGTTGACCTGTGTCGAACCCGCAAGCTTGCCGAAACCATTGCCGACAAAGATCGCCGCCGCAACTTTTTCTTGAAAGAGATTTCCTGCGTGCGGCAAGATCGCGGTGATGCCTGTGCGAATATTATCGCCTTTTATCAGCGTAGTTTGTCCGATCAGAACGCCTTCGACATCTGTGATCGAATTTGATTCGCCGGTTGGCAGAACCCCGATCTTTATGCCGAATTCGCGTGCACGCATTCGTTTTTCAGTTGGTGTTTGAGCCAACCCCGAAAATGGAAAAGCCAATAGAAAAATTAGAACGCCAGCGATTGTTTTTATTTTCATCGTTCGATATTCAGCACTATCTAAGCTTGTTTTGTTTCTAAATAATGACCTAAATTATACGCGAGGGTGTACAATTGGCCGAATAGAGCGTTTTATGAACATTTCAAAAGTCATTTGTTTTGTATTGACGGTTATTTTTATTGTGCCTGCCGGTTTCGCTTTTGAAACCGATCAATTCAGTTTGTCCGACGAACCGCTTGCAGATATCGGTGACGAAGTTTCTGACTACGCGGCCGAAAATATAAAAAAAGCCGCAACAAAATTGAACAAAAAGATCGAAAAATGTCTTGAAGAAAACAACTGCCGAAAGCTCGCATATCTGCAGAGCGAAGATGCGGTCGCTCTTGAGGTATTTCGTTCGCTCGGCTCCGGTTTTATTCCATTTACAAAGGCCGGAACCTTTGTGGAAAAACACAAGTTCAATAATGAACCGGCTCGTTTCAGATCAAAATACAGCGATTCTATATATTGGTCAGTGCCGACAAATTATCTTACATTAAGCCCGACGGTAAAGATGTACGGCTCGGAATTCGGCACCGACAAGATCGCCCACTTTTTTCAACAAGGATATGATTACTACAAGATATACCGAAAATATCTGTTAAAAGGCGTAACGGAAAAGGCCGCAGAAACCCAAGCCGTAAAATGGGGAAAACGCACAGAGAGTACGTATTTCGGCAAGCTCGTCAGCGGTGTGTATTCAAATGCGGATCTATATTCTAATTTTGTCGGTTTGAGATTTTACCAAGGACTGACACGCTCTGTTCGGATAGGCGATACGGTGCGTCCGGCCACATTGCGTTTGAAGGATGGCCGCTGGGAATTTATCGGCGATCTGCGTAATGATCTGATCAGGCCGTTCATTAGTGATCATCTGAATGAAGCGTGGAATTCATCGCTTTATATTCCTGGTTTGCGGTCGTCTGTGCGAAAGGCCGTTCGGACGAAGGATTGTGCGGCATGGCTAAAAAGATTTCCGCTGCTTACGAAAAAAGATTTTGATAAACGGACGTCCGATGTGCGGCTGTGGCACGGCGAGGATTATGGTTTTAAGAAGAGCGATAAATTCGTTACTATCGGAAACACCTGTTTCCAAAAGTAAATCTCAATTCTTACGGCCAAGTATTTTCAGAAGCTCATTCGGATAATCCGTCATAATTCCGTCAACACTAAGATCGATCAGACGCTGCATTTCTTCCGGCGAATTTATCGTCCAGACGTGAACTTTTAGGTTGCGTTCGTGTGCGGCTTCGACAAATTCTTTTGTGACGATATCGATGCCGCCGATCGAAGTTGGGATCTGCAGAGCCTGCATCGGCGGAGAATACGATGTTTCGATGCCGCCGCGTTCGCGCAAAAAGAACGAGACCGCTTCACGCGGGCTTGCCGATGTGGCAACTTCGGGACAAGCCGTACGCATATCGTCGATGATCGATTGGGTGAACGAGCCGACGATCACCTTATTTGTCATATCTTTTTCGCGGATCAGCGAGCATAACGGTTCGGCCATTTCGGAACCTTGGCGTTTTGGTTCGATGTTGAAGATGTTATTCGGCAAAGCATCGAAAATTTCGCGAAGCGTAGGTATCTTAAAACCTTTGCCGCGAAACGGATAGGTTTTGCCGCCGTCCGTGGTGAACTGTGCTCCGGCGTCGAGTGTTCTCAGCTCGGCCAGTGTCATTTCTGATACTTTTCCGCGGCCGACCGTGGTTCGATCGACCGTCCGATCGTGTATCACGACGAGTTCGCCGTCAGATGTTCTGTGTATATCAAGTTCGAGCACATCGGCTCCGAGGTTCGACGAATAAATAAAAGCCGGCAGAGTATTTTCCGGTATCAAACCGCCGCCTCCGCGATGAGCGAAAACCAGAACGCGTTCCTTTTGTTGGATGAAAACCTGTCTGTCAGCCGCTTTTGTGCCGGTTTGAAAAGCAAGATAAAAATAAATGACCGCAAAAACAGCGAGCGTCAGAAGTATTGTGATGCCCAGCCATTTTGCGGTTTTAATAAATATCTTTCGCAAGATGAATGTTGAAACTATGCTGCTAGACCTTGGCGAATGTCAGTCCGGTTTGGCCTTGATATTTTCCGCCGCGGTCTTCGTATGAAACAGCGCAGTCTTCGTCCGATTCGAAGAACAATATCTGGCCGATGCCTTCATTAACATAGACCCGAAGCGGCAGATTCGCCAGATTGCCGATCTCGACGACGAGCCGTCCGGTCCAGCCGGCTTCGAGCGGTGTCGTATTAACAAGCAGTCCGGCACGCGCGTATGTCGATTTTCCGAGAGCGACGCCGGTCACGTTACGCGGCATTTTGAATGTTTCGACAGTTACGCCAAGTCCGTAATGATGCGGCGGCAAAAGGTAATATTTCGCTCCGTCATCGGCGGTCCGCAGCGGCGGTTCGATCAGCGAACGTTCTTCGTCAAATCTTTTCGGATCGATCTCGTCGCCGTAAACCGACGAGAAAATGCGAAAACCGTCGTCGGCAAGCCGCATATCGTAACCATAGCTTGATGCTCCGGCCGAAATGATCCGGCTGCCGTTCACCTCGCGAACGAGATCGGGCAGGAACGGCGTGATCATCTGATGTTCGTCGGCCATCTTGCGTAGCCATATATCGGATTTTATCGTCATAATAATAAAAAAATATCGGTGATAAGAAAAATAACTTATCACCGATGTATTTCCAAGTTCAAACCTGAACTTCAACGCGTTTTCATTTCAAATAGATTGAGGTCGCCGTCGCCTACGATAAATTTCAACGCAACGCCGCCGTTTCCGATCTTTCCGGCAACCGATGTTGGCGTAAACGGCTGTTTGCGTCCAGCTTTTATATTCGGATATGTATTAATTACATTGCCGGTGCGAAGGACCGAAGCATCTATCTCGGCATTCAAACCCGGCGGCAGGCTTACATTCAATGTTCCCGCAGCTACATTTATATCTAAGAATCGGCCGCTCCAATTGCGTGCCGGAATAGATACATCGACCGTTCCGCTGCCGAATGTTGCCATAATGCCGCCGCCGACGAGGTCTAGTTTTGCATTTGTTTTCAGATAATTGATCTTGATGGAACCGCTAACGCCGGAAAGTTCAAAATCGCCGTCGCCGCCGTTTATGTCAAGATCGGAATATTGCGGAACTTTAATTACATAATCAATGCGAAAGGGAAGTCCCATCAAACTTTTGGGAAGTTTTTTCTTTGTCATCCGCTTTAGATATTTTTTATCATTTGTGCCGACGCTAATGATGCTGAGGCTTCCGATGTTCTCATCCGTAAGGAATCCGGTGACACCGGCGAGTGTGTTCAGGTCTTCTTCCGTATGGGCTTGTATTTCTATTTCGGCGGAGATCTCGATCTCTCTGCGGGGTTCGCCGATGATCTTAATAGAACCTTTCGGAGCTCCGGTAACGGTTATTGTGCCGCCGACGCCAAAATCGAGTTTGTCGGTTTTAAAGATCGTCCGCTTCATCAAAGCCGGAGTTTGCGAAACTGCGGCGGATGAGAATATCAGAACGGCAAAGATAGAGAAAAACAATATCGAGCGTATTTTATGGTTCATTTTTTAGATATAGATAAAAAAAGAGCGGCCGTTAATATCTTATGCGGTAAAGGCGATATGCGTCAATAAAATTCGATAGCGGGTAGATCAGCGGCGAAGGAATGAGATGCTGCCGCGTTGATTGGTTACGGTTATTGTGGAAGTTCCGCTGCCGAATCTGCCGACGACACGCCGGCCGTCGCCGAGAAAATTCATGCTTGCATTTGTAAAAGCTCCGAGCGCGATATTGCGTGTCGAAGGCGCGGTTGCGACAAGTTTAAAAGAAGATTCGATCGGTATGCGTAGATTGATGTTCCCGCGCATCGAAGCAAAACGGTAATTACCTCCGCTTTTTATCTCGCCGTCAAAGAAAATATCGCCGATGCCGTTTTCCGCCGCGACCGCCGCCGCCGCGATGTTCGTTAAGGTAATGTCGCCTTCGCTGGAAATATGCGCACGAACCAGACCGCCGCGGACATTCGAAACGGCAAGATTTCCGATACGTGTTTCGATATCGACGGTCGATGAATACGGAACTTTGATCGTAAAATTAACATTGCCGACCTCGTTGCGTCCCTGATTATCTTTGACCAGATTGATAACGATCGTGCCGCTGAGGCTTTGCGGCTCGATATTAGCGGCCGGAGCTTCGAGATAAGCCGATATATTCACTTCGTTGCGGTCCCAGCCTTCGACGGTTACGGTTCCCGAACGGTTCAGCAACTGAAGCCGAACATTTTGGCTGGCCGGATATTTTTTTGAAAAGCGTTTTTGAGCGGCAATTTCGCTAACGGAAAGCGCAAAGAAAAAAACTACGCTCAACATGAGAAGAATCGTAGCTTTCTTTGACCTTTGTCCGTGCAGCCGATTTCTTAAGATCTCGATCATTAACTGACTTTGCGCATTCTATAATTCCGAAAATTCACGCAGAAGATCCATTTTATCGTTCAGAACCGAATTGAGCATTTCCAATGAAAGAGCATCATCCGGATCTTTCTGAAGTATCGCCGTATATTCGTTTACGGATTCATCGATCACTTCCATATTTCTATCGAACGCTTTGCGGATATTCTCGTCCCAAACAACACGTCGCGCCTGAACGCGTTTATTCCAATAATCTATCGCGCGCTGCTGTTCGTTAATAAGCCGTTCGCGTTTTTCGATCGGTGTTTCGGCGAAGCCGAGCTTGCTCATCGCGATAGTGAAATATGACGGCGGTTTTGCTTCGGCGGCCGTTATATCATTGTCCGAAGGCTCATTATAATTATTTATCGCGACAAACGTCAGGAGCGAACTTATGACCGCAATTCCGGCAACTGCCGATGCGGCCTGAGAAAATGAAAGCCGCCAAGCTCTTGCAAAAAATCCGCGTGGAGCTTCTGGCTGAACTTTTACGGGTTTTGCTTCGGTTTCGATTATATTGTTTATGCGGCACCAAAGAGCTTCGGGGTTCGGCGGTGCGGAATCTTCGAGGGAAAGCGATTCTTCAAAACTGCATGAACGAAGCAAAAGCGAAAAATCCTGACAAAGTTGTGAACAAGGTTCGCAATTGTCAAGGTGTTCGCGGACGGTGGTTGAATCTTGATCGTCGAGTTCGCCGTCTAAATAAACACTAAGATTTTCTTGACATTTAATGCAGTCCATCACAGTAACCCAAACACTTTCAAAGCGTATTTTGCGATCAAAATTACCCTTGCCAGATTCAATTAATATAGATTAGCGGCGAGCCGATTTGGTTGCCTTTTTCGGCAAATACGGATCGATTATTTTAGGATCGGTCAGTTTCCCGTTCTTTTACCAAAAGCCCGCGAAGTTTCAGCCGTGCCTTATGAAGCTGCGATTTCGAAGTGCCGACCGAAATGCCCATAATGCGTGCTACTTCTTCGTGTTCAAAGCCTTCGACATCATGCAGAACGAAAACGCTCTTGTAACCGCGCGGAAGTTCGGAGATCGCATTTTTTAATGCAATAGAATCGATAACGCGCATTTTATTAGGATTTGCTGTGCCGGGAACGGTTTGTTCGGGCATTTCTCCGTCATCGGATACGCGTTCGTTCTTGACGCTTCTGCGGCGGAAATGCATCAGGACCTGATTTACCGTCAGCCGATGCAGCCAGGTCGAAAATGCCGAATCGCCGCGAAAACTGCCGATCTTGCGGAAAAGCTGGATGAAAACTTCCTGCGTAAGGTCTTCGGCTTCGGTTTGATTTGATGTCATTCGAAGCGTCAGGCTGTATGTCCGCCGGTGATAACGTTTATAAATAAGCTCAAAAGCCGCAATATTGCCGTCCGCGGCTAAGCGGCAAAGATCAATATCTGCGGCTGTTTCATCAAAAGTTGCTGATTCGGTCTGAGCTGAACGAGCAACGGCGGCAGTTTCAACATTACTGTCAAAACCAAATACCGCATCGCGTTCCATCGCTAATGAGGTTGATTCCATAGGAACTCCCAAAAATTGTGTACCGGATTCGATTACTTCTTCGTTGGCTATGATGAGTTACCTCCGCTGCAAGTTGCATCAACCGAAAAACAATTTTATATCTATTTTATTGAAACGTAAAGGAAATTTGTTACATATACGCAATGTCTGAATTTCACTTTTACCGAAAACTTGGGTTAAACTCTTCAAGACCCAAAATCCATAAAATAATATCCATCTATGCTCTTCCTTACACAGTCAGCCGCTGTTTACGGCATCGACGCAATAATTGTTGATATCGAGGTCAACCTACAGCCTGTACCGAGAGAAGTTGATACGACACCTTCGGTCATAATTGTCGGTTTGCCTGATACGGCCGTTCGTGAATCGCGCGAGCGGATCCGAGCCGCCATCACCAACAGCAGCTATTTTTTTCCGTTCCACAAAACCACGATAAATCTTGCACCGGCCGACGTTCGTAAAGAAGGCGCGAGTTTTGATCTGCCGATAGCTCTCGGTATTTTAGGAGCGAACGGCGATCTCGGAAATACGGAAAATATCGCCGACACGATAAGCATTGGCGAACTTTCGCTCGATGGAAGAGTTCGGCCTGTTCGCGGAGCATTATCGATCGCATTAACGGCACGCGCAAATGGAATAAAGCATTTGCTTTTGCCGGAAGAGAACGCGACCGAAGCCGCGGTTGTTCAGGAACTGAATGTTTATCCGATACGCGATCTGCGGCAAGCGGCTCTGCTTGTACAGGATATCTGTGCGGGTTCGGAAACGCGAATACAGCCGCTGCGGCTCGATATTGCCGAATTCAAAACCGACGAAAATAAATATCGTGTAGATTTTAGCGAGGTTCGCGGACAGCAGACGGCGAAAAGGGCTTTGGAAGTTGCAAGCGCAGGCGGCCATAATATACTTTTCATCGGCCCGCCGGGATCGGGAAAAACGATGCTTGCCAAGCGTTTGCCGACCGTTCTGCCGCCGCTCGAATTTGAAGAGGCTTTGGAAATAACAAAGATACATTCGGTCGCAGGTTTGACCGGCCGAACAGGTTTGATACGCAGCCGACCGTTCAAATCGCCGCATCATACGGTCTCGCAAGCGGGTTTGATCGGCGGCGGTTCGATACCAAAACCGGGCGAAGTTAGTTTGGCTCATTTAGGCGTTCTGTTTTTGGACGAACTGCCGGAATTTGACCGCAGCGTGCTCGAAGTTCTGCGGCAGCCGATGGAAGATAAAGAAGTAACGATCTCGCGTGCGGCGAGTTCGCTGACATTTCCATCGAATTTTACTTTGGTCGCATCGATGAATCCTTGTTGTCGCGTTGAGAAGATGTCATAGATTCTAAGGAACTTGGCAGGTATCCAAGTTCAATATGTATTTCGCTTGTGCCCACGGAAATTCGTTCAACACTATGCTCGATGATGACTCGTTTCTCTTGCTGGTCAAACTGCTGCCAACTGTCATAAAGGGATTGAAATTCTAGTATGGTTTCATCACTGGAAAGATACTGTATTTTAAGGAAATCGATTTCACCTCTAAGTTCTGGCAATTGACCACTTATCTGGTTCAACCGTAGTTCCAGAGGCTTGTAGGTTAGGCCGAAACCGTCAGAACTGATCTGATCATCAATGTATAAGCGATAAACTTTTTTCATTTCCACCTGAATTTTGTCCATTTCTGTTTCAAGTGCAGATAGTAATTCTTCTTTATCATTTATCGTCTTATCTGCTGATCTTAAATATTCGTTTATATCCTCAGGTGAAAAAACAAAACGAGTCAGTTGGGAATGAAATATTTCTTCAAGGTCTTTAGTTGGAATTTTATTTTGACACTTTGGACAGATGTATTTCGGATTATTGCTTGGAACCTTCATTTTCTCGCCGCAATGACAAAAAGCGAGTCCGGCGAACAATTGGGTCGGGCGTCTTGCTGGTCTCTTATGTGTTTGATCACGGGCTTGAAGTATTGAATTTACTTCGTCCCAAATCTGAGGATCGATAATCGGTTCGATCGGTATTTCGATCCATTCTTCTTTTGGTTTAAGTTCCCAGTGCTTTCCCTCTCCAAGACTTTTTGTATAATTAGCCCGACGAATTCCTTTTGCCGTTGGATCGCGCAATAGACGATTGATGGTAGTAAACGTGAATTTCGAACCGTTTCGTGTTCTATATCCAGCTTCGTTAAGCATATTGGCAACAGTGTTTTTTCGCCGGCACTTAAGGAATAATTCATATATCAATTTTCTAATAGGAGCTTCTTTTGGATTTGGCACAAGTTCGCGATTTTCCCACATGTATCCAAATGGTGCCGCTCCGCCCAAAGGCTTACCCATTCTCGCTCGAATGGGAACTGAGGCCGCCACTCGCTCGGCTATTTCTTCTCGTTCCCACTGAGCCATTGCTGCAATGATCGTATAGAACAACCGCCCAGCCGGAGAAGATGTATCGATCGATTCCTGAAGTGAAATAAGATCGGCGTCGCAGTCTCGAAATATATCGGCAAACTCAAGCAATTCCTTTGTATTTCGGGCAAGGCGTGCCAATTTGGAAAAGATGAGGCCTGAAATGTGGCCGCGTTTAACATCTGCGATCATACGTTGAGTTTCGGGATGGTCAATAACTGATTTACCGCTTTGGGCTTCCAAATGATAGAGTTCAATGATTTGCCAATTCTTTGCCTCGGCATAATATCTAGCACGCTGTTCATGGTGTTCTAAACTTTCACCTTCAAGCTGTATATCTGTCGAAACGCGAACCCAGATCCCAATTCGTTTTTTCTCATCTGAAATTTTAAATGATCTTTTATTTATTGACATGAAAAACCTCTGTTCAGTTTAAAGCCCATTTTACCATTGCAGAACATTTTCTTCATTCTGTCTTGTCCGGCTTCTTAAACTTTCGAAATGCTCCGAACATGACTTGTGAGATAGTTTTTTTTGTTGCACCTTTTGAGCCGGAGATCGTTCCGCTTTTTAGATCGACTTTGACATCGAACCCTTTAACTTTGTCAGCCGCACTGCTTCCCAAGGATTCGAGCCAAAAGTAGAATTCGTCCGGCATCAGAAAGGCCGTGTTTGCTAATTCTTGTTTGGATAATTCCTCGGCACATTTTTTCTTTATAGCCGTTAGGTGTTTCGGATCGCTAGATAGAATTACGACCGGCGTGAAACCTGCAGACTGACATTTCCGGATATTCTTTAGTTCATAGTCAATTGTATTGGTAATTGCGATCTCGCAGGCTATTTTTCGTTGATCGTTTTCAAGCGCTACATCTATTTTCCCGATTCCACCGTGAACCGACAGTTCCAAAACTGTTCGATAGCCCTTGCTTTCTGCTATTCGCTTGACCAGATTCTGCAAGTAACGATGCTGTGAATCGACCGGTACTGGGTTAACGGAATTTTTTAAATTAGGCATCTCTTCGATTTTCTGATCAGTGATCGTCTTTGAAGCATATGCACTTGTGTCAGTGTGTGATGGCTTGGGTCTGATTGGGAGCTTGTTTGAGAATGGCTTCTCTTTGTCATTCGAAATGTCGGGGAACAGGGTTTTTTCGACTTCTTCTTTTGTGGCTGCATATCTACTCCGTGTCAATTTTGATATTTTGAGCATTCTCACTTCTGCTTCCTCCTGATCGGTCTTTCTCGGAGGCTCTATTTCGAGATTAAAATCAAACTCAGAGCGTTCGATCCTCGCAACCGCTTCACCTATCCCCAGATTTTGAAGAGACTTTGCATCAAAGAATGAAAAACCGGAGGCGAACTTCTCGGCATCGGCATCGCCAAGACGGAAACAGATGCGTGTATGACAGTTCGACATGACGCTTGAGGCCGTCTCGGCATCACGGCTTTGCAGCTGCCGGTATTCCTGATGAGAAAGCGTCATCCCGAGGTTGTATTTGCGTGACCCTGAGAGGATCTTTTCCATCGAAGGAGTTATAAAGTGCTGAAACTCATCGAGGTAGAGCCAAAAATAAGGTCGGTTCCGGGTGTCTTGTCTTGTAAGAGCGGTTTGGTAAATTTTGGAAACAAGCAAAGTGCCGAGCAGATGCGAGTTCTCCTCACCGATCAGCCCTTGTGAGAGTTTTATCAAAAGTATCTTCCCCGAATCCATTATTTCTCTGAAATTTAGTTTTGTTTCTTTTTGACAGACGATATTTCTTATCAGCTTTTGTCTGAGGAAGGAGTCGAGCCTGATGAGGATCGAGCCTTGCGGTTTTCCGGCGATCAACGGGAACTCGTGTTGCCAAAAGTAACGGACGGCCTGATCCGAAACGGTCTTTAGAAACTCGTCTCTAAACTGCTTCTCGACCAGAAACCGTTTTAGATCGAACAGCGTTCCGCCTTGACTGCTTTCAACGATAGCCAAAACCGCGTTGGCAAGCACTGAGTCCATAACATCTCCCCAAGAAGTGGACATTCTCCGGAAAGCCGCCACGAGGTCGGATGAGAGTATTGTCTTTTCGAATTCAGTGTTCGCCCTCAAAATATTAAATCCGATCGGGAACTCTGCATCCGAAGGATCGAATAGGATAACATCGTCCATCCTTGCATCCGGAACATTGGCAATAACATCATCGATAAGATCGCCGTGCGGGTCGATGACACACACTCCTTGCCCGTGAGTCATATCCTGTTTGATGAGATTTAAGAGCAGGGTACTCTTTCCCGAACCCGAGCTTCCGATTATGTGAATATGCCTCGTTCTTTGTTCGTCGGATAAAGAGACGTTGTTTATTTTGCCGATATGATGATTCTCTCCAAGGGTCAGCGAATGACCCACGGCCTGCTTTGGAGCTGCCTTTGTCCTGCCGTTTTCGCGCTCGAGCCGCTCTGATCTGACCGAGCGAGATGGAGGATGGACAAGCGAGACAAGCTCATCGGTATTTAGCAGCATCCCGCATCTAAAGGACTGACGGTCGAGTAGAGCCCGTTCATGATGTTCATATTCGTAACCGTCATTCGAGAGAGGAATGAGTTCGTTTCCGGCCGGTCTGGAAAGCGAGGCAAGACCGCCGCCAACATTTCGGACGATCCGCCAGGCGGAGCCGTCATCGCTGCTTTTTGCCGCGACCCTGATGACCGTCGCAAAGAGCGGGGTATCCAGCTTTTGCCTTGTCAGAGCTCTTATATCCGGGATATGCGAAAAGAAGTCCGTACCATCAAATATTTGCAGGATGTTTACGATCTCCTGCGGCCAGTCGTTCTTTGCCTTTTTGAAAACGATCTGAAAGATGGCTATCTCATCCTCTTCAAGGTTCGACATGGAAGCAATGACCGCCATCAACGGATCGGTCTCAAAACCTCGAATGGTATTCAGCGGCAGCATGAACTCCTCGGAAAGTCCAAAATCGACGATAACTCCCGAGCTTCCGCTGTTTATCCAGTGCGCGGTCAGATGATCACCGTCATTATTCTCAAGCAGAGTACATCCGGGCAGATGGGCGGCAAGTTGCTGCTTTAACTGAGCCGCATCTTTATCTGATGCCGCGAACTGGATCACGATCCGTTCCGCGCTTCCGATTATCTCAAAGCTGATCGGGTGAGAGGTGTAAGCGAGACTTAAAAGTAGTTGTTCGGCAACGGATTTTTGGATGTTCCCATCATCCCGGGCGTTCGGGAGTAGCAGCCGGATCTCTCTAAAATCCTCTAAATAATGCGAGCAGAATTCGGGTTCGTCGATCTCGGCAAGATATTCTTCGTATTCCCGTGTCTTGTTCCGGGATCTTTGTAGTGACAAAGATAATAATGAGCCATTTTTATCTTCAAAACTGCCGCCCAAAAACTTTGATAAGAAACCCGGTATTCTCCCGTCATCTGTTACCGGAGCCTTTGCCGGCTCGAAAAAAAAGAACGGGCGGAACGGCGGTTCGAGTTCGACCGGATGATCATGAATGAGCCATCCTCTGCCCCGCCGTTCCCATTCGTAGAACTGCCTGGAAAGAGCCTCCTCATATGTTTCGGAAGGCTCTATCGGTGCCAAGCTGTTGTCTTTTTTAATAAGTTCATCCATAAGGAAGTTTCTATATCTGCTGGAAGAACTCGCGCATGACGGGTTTTCGCTCTGCTTCGGGCAATGCCTGAATGCCGCGTTCCGAGGTTATGGCCTGGATCACTTCTTGAACGGCTGAATTTGTGGCCGTCTGGAACATGGTCACCGTATCGACCCGATAATATGTCCATGGCTTTACAAGCGCTTTTGCGATCAGAGACAGGATGGGAAATGGTGCGAACATTGACGCAAGACAGCCGTCGGGCGGCTGGAGAAGCCACCAAGACACAAAGAAACCCGTTCCGAACGGGGCTCCGCAGATCGCAAAGTAGAACTCATTCTTACAGTAGATGCGAAGATATTCGCGTTTGGCGGAAAGCAGGTTGCCTTCCTTGAATTGAACCTTGCCGATGACGGCATCGGGGATGTTGCGTTTTGTGACGGCCTCGGCGACCAGATTGTAGAACTGCTGTGGTGAGTACTGAAAGCCCTCAATAAGAGTACTCCAGTGAGAGATAACTTCCGTTGTGGAAGACATATTCGTTTGTTCTCCTTCTTCTTGAGTTGGGATAATAAAGCCTGGGGGTACAACTTATATATCTCAAGAATCTATCAAACTTTCGAATATTCAATCGTGTCTATCAAATCTGTAAAAATCAACAACCACGGGAAACAAAAGAAGGAGAAAAATAAAGTAGGAAAATTATAAGAGTATGGAAATTCTATCTTTTATTCTCCGTGGTTTATCCTTGCACGTCATTTTTATAAAAGTCTATATGAACAGAAAACGGCAGAAGTTTATCTATGTTTGTAAATTTAGTCAAGCAATATTTTTTGCGATAAGGGTTTATACATAGATGTGGATAAGGTTTCAAAGACCGGCGGAATATCAAGACTGTTTTTAGACAGTCTTAATTGGTAATTTGAGAATAAAGAGTATTAACCATAAAAAAATGGAAAAACAAAAACAAAGCTCCGCACAAAATGCCTTATGGAGGATACGGAATGAACTCAATATTCCCATCAAACAGGTAGCAAAAGTAATGGGATACAAATCTCCGGACATAGTAGAGCGATATGAGAAAGGAACAAATCCAAATCTACAGAACACGATCAAACTCATGTTGATCTATCGCAGCAATTTAAGTGAGTTGTTCCCGGAGCTCTATAATGAGTGTCAGATCGAAGTTTCCAAAAATCTTCAAAAATATCTGCCGCTGATCGATCTTAAAGCAAGAAACAAGATCCGCGAGAATATCCAATTCTGCACCTACGAGAGAATACTGGACAAAGTACCTTTTACATCTGATGACCATAACTTTATAAGAACGCATCTAAACAGCATTATGAACCGGCTGACCGGCTCGTCCCATTAACTTTTTTAAGATAATGAAATCAAGTTTTATACTTTCGGTTGCGGCGGGAAGAAGCTCGACCGGCTTTGCCGTTTTTTGTGGTGAACGGCTTGAATATTACGGCATCCTGTCACTTGGAAAATTTACATCGGCCAGCTCTATTCAAAAGGCAGTAGATCGGTTCTTTATCAAGATCGGCCGTAAATTTATCATAAACGAGTTAGCTATCCGGCGTCTGAATTCTTCCCAGTTGAGATCAAACTTCCTTCCCGTGGTTCGAGAGCAGTTCGTAATTTTAGGAATACGATCTCATTTGAAGATCTATGCGTTTGACGGTAAAACCGTAAATTCATTTATTACCGGATATCCCATAAAACCCACAAACCAGACGACTACACTTTACCTTATCAGACAGTTCCCGGAACTCGCACGATTCAACGATCCGCGCATACCTTCGCGGCCGATCTATTATCAAAATCTGTTCAAAGCAGTTGCCGTCGGATATGTGAGAGCGAAGGAACGGTATAAAGAAACAAAACACATTCATGAAACCCCACAATTTGAACAAAATAACCACCGATCAGGACGAAGCTGAATTATCAGATGAAGACTCCTTCGAATTTGAAGCCGAATACAACCTCAGACAATATATCCAACTGGTTTGGCGTATCTATCAAAGGATAAAGATCAAAAAACCAAGGCTCTTGACTGAAATATTCAAGAGGCGTAAGGTTTAAACGGATTTGAAAAAAAGCGCTTAAATAAGCGCGAAAACCTCATTTTCAGTATTTCAGCTTTCCAGACATTCTCCAATATTTCATTTCAGATCCACCATTAAAGATCTTCGCATGAACCCGAAGAAGTATTTTTCCTATGTCCGTGTTTCTACGCAGCGGCAGGGACAGACCGGCACGTCTATAGCCGAGCAGATGTCGGCCATCGATTCGTATGCCTTACGGCACGGCCTTAATATAATAAGAAGATTTGAGGAGCGGGAGACTGCCGCCAAGACCGGCAGACCCGTGTTTTTGGATTTGCTAAAAGGTCTTAAGAACAACGCTGCTCAAGGTCTTATCATACATAAGATCGATCGAAGCGCCAGAAATCTAAAAGATTGGGCCGAACTCGGCTCGTTGATCGATCTCGGTGTAGAAGTGCATTTTGCAAACGAAAGTCTCGATCTGAATTCGCGGGGAGGCAGGCTTTCTGCCGATATTCAAGCGGTCGTTGCCTCCGATTATATTCGTAATCTTAGGGAAGAAACAAAAAAGGGAATCTATGGCCGCCTCAAACAAGGACTCTACCCATTTCCGGCTCGGGTCGGATATCTTGACTGCGGTAAAGGAAAACCAAAGAAGATCGATCCTTTACAAGGGCAATTGGTCAAAGAAGCCTTCGAGCTTTATGGCACGGGTAATTGGCCGTTAAACAAGCTGGTTGAGCTCATGTACGAGAAAGGCCTGCGAAACAAAGGAAAGCAAAAAATAAGCCGCAACGGTCTTGTCGGTATACTTAAGAACCCTTTTTATTACGGTCTTATCAAAATAAACAAAACAAACGAACTGTTTACCGGGCTCCATAAGCCTTTGATAGCAAAACGGCTATTCGATCAGGTGCAGAATGTATTTGCCGGAAGGCGAAAACGCGGCGTATCCAAACATTATTATACTTTCAGAAAGCTGATTTCTTGCTCCCGCTGCAAATATCTTCTCATTGCCGAAAACCAAAAAGGGCATCAATATTACCGCTGTCATACAAAGAATTGTCCACAGAAAACCGTCAGGGAAGAAGCCATCGATCTGCAGCTTATGAAAATGTTCCAAACGATACAACTCAGTAAGACCGAATACGAATGGCTAAGAACTGAGGTCGATAAGCTGATGGAAAACGAACCAAGCCGTATCGAAATGACCCGCCGGCAGTTGACCCTTGAAATAGATACGATTGGCTCGCGTCTTGCGAAACTTGCCGACGCTTATGTGGATGAAGTGTTCGATAAACAGACCTATCTACAGAAAAAGAATGAATTGATCATCAAACAATATGAAATAAAAGAAAAACTGCGATCACAAGACAGTGATTATAAGCGTGTAACAGAAGACCTCGATAAATTCCTCGAACTGGTAAATTCCGTTTATCTAAGCTATAAACTCGGAAATCCGGACGAAAAACGCGAAATGGTCCAGATCGTAACCTCGAACCTTCAGATCATGGACAAAAAGCTCATAATTAAACTAAAAAAACCGTTTCATACGGCCTCTATTCGGGACAAATTCCCCGTTGGTAGGGCACGCCGGGCGTTTGACCGAGATTTTCTGACTGAGTTAAAGGAGCTTTTTATTACAGAAGGTTTCGGCCGTATATACTCAAAATTTACGAATAGCGATATCGAGCATTTGGTTCCGAGATAACCAAGCCTTTGTAAATAATTACATTCTAAAAGAATTTATCACTGATAATATTAGGATTAAGGTGTTTCCGAGTTGTCGAGACGATAAAACAAGTGAGATACAAGTCCTAAAGCATCTAAGCAGTCCTTCTCTGTGAATAGTCCTGACTCCCTCAAATCACGCACTTCTTCATGTGCAATTGGAGCTCGACATGCTTTCCATGCCCCTAAGACCAACTCTCGATGACCTTCAGTGATATTTGTTATAGTTTGCTGTTCAAAATCAGTTCCGTCTGGCTTTTTGAATTTTTTAGTAACGGATAGAAGTGGAGCGCCGAGGGCAAATGCCTTTTCTAGCAGTGGCCTGTCTGTCATTGTCCTTTCACCGGACTTAGTTTTAACGGCATTGATGTAACCTTTTACTGCCTCAAACACAGCTGTGTAATAGTCACCATTAATGTAATAAGGTTTGGAGATCGTCTGAACTTCTGGATGTAGGTTTCGCCAGTGAAATTTTGGATATTCGGGTACGATTTCGTGGAGCTTTTTAGCCGCTTCATCAATCGTTTCTTGAGGCAGTTCAGAGTCTTTGACTATTGATTTAAGGATTGGCTCCACTTGGTTTCGGACTTCCTCCGGCATCTTACTGAACCAGTCAGGAACGTCTATTCCAGTTTGCTCGGCTAATTCCTGTTCACGAGCAGCAGCCCGTTTCTGTCTCCAGTCCCTCTCAAGCCAGTTAACGACAGAGCGAAGATAAATCCTCAATTCAGCCATATCTGGATGATCCCAGTTTAGAGATTGCCTGTTTGTTGATATAACATCGAACGGGAGGAGATCTACGAAATCCACTTCCAGCCATCCGGTCAAATAGGAGAAAAAATGACTGGAGGTACTATCAGAGAAGTACTCTGGCAGGTTAACCAATTTATGACGAGAGAAAAGCGTGATACCTCTCATATTTGTCTTCGGAGGTATCGGTCTTCTTGTAGCGATAAGATGACCTCTGATGTCAGGTGCCTTATCGTATTGGGATTGAATGTTTACATCTTGTGGAACATCCCATTCAACCTCTTTGTCTAGACTGTCATATTTTCTTTCATTTCTAACCCGAATGGGATCTTCAGAATTATGTTGTACTTGAACTTTGAAGGAAGGATCCACGATAAAAATCTTAGAGATGCTGATTGCTAAATCTTCTGGATTGAAGTCACTTTCCCGATGAATTCCTTTTAATGTGATTGTAGTTCCTGTATTACCCTCATAAGCTTCATTAAGCTTTATTATCGTTGGCTCGTAGGCATCTTTTGCTACCTTGATGTCCACCCAACGCATGGCAAAAATGTTTTCCTTTCCAGCCTTTCGTGTGGAGATAACAATCTCATCAGCGATGCCAAAGAACGAAAGCTTTCCTAAACCCTTTTTGCCAATTACACGCCTACCTTTCTCAGTAGGTTCATCCCCTTCATCATCGCGTCTATTGCGTCCGATCTTGAGAAACTTTTCGTTAATTTCATCAAATAACATTCCATCTCCATCATCTTCAACGATAATTTCTTTAATCACATCATCGTCGTTCAGAATGACGGTCACCAGTTCGGCGTTTGCATCGTAGGCATTTGCAATTAGTTCTGAGATAACAGGGGGTAATGTAGAGTACATCCTTACGCCGAGGTGCTCGATCGTCATCGGATCGAAAGTCATTTTTAATGCATCAGCCATACTAAACTTGTTTATGAGCTTCGACAATTGTCTCCGCTAATCTTTTAGCAAATAAAGGGGGAACTGCATTTCCGATGATCTTTGCCGAGACGGTAAGTCGGGCATCCGGAAATACATAAGTAGTCGGGAAGGTTTGTAATGTAGCACCTTCTCGTATAGACAGACCGCGGTGTTCTTGCGGATGGGCGAACCGACCATTGGAGATGCTAATGAATTTGGTAGTTATCGTTGGGGCTGGTTTATCCCAATCGAGTCGACCATAGTTATCAACGAATTCACGACCTGTATATTTCTCACGACCCAACTCTTTATCATTCGCCCAATCTAGCCATGAGCCACCACTTTTTTTAGTTTTTTTCAGGCGTGCAAGGTTGAGTTGGCTGATACCAGCAGCTGAATGGTTGAAAATAGTCTGATCTTTGTACCCAGCTTTAATTTTTTTGAAGCCATTCTTTTCTCCGAGTACGTCCTTCACCTTTGGTCTGGTTCGGTTATCTTTCTTAGGAAATATAGCATTAGAATGAAGACGCGTTGCTACCAAAGAGAAACGTCGTCGCGATTGAGGAACCCCGTAGTCATTCATATTAATCACTTCGTAATGGACCTTATACCCATTCTTTTTGAGGTCTGCGATAAATGAATCAAGGCCACTCTGGGCTTTCTTCGAGAGAATCCCAGGGACGTTCTCTACCAGCAAGTATCCAGGTTGGAGGTAATCTACGAACCTCTTGAATTCCATCAATAGGTTTTTCGATTTCTCGGATTTACTCTTGTCGGTCTGAATAATCGACCAGAATTGGCAAGGTGAACAACCAATTAAAACCAAATTATCATCGCGTATATTAAGTGAGAGATCCTGAGCCAGCTTTTGGGGAGTCAAATCAAACACGTCGGCAAGGATAAACTCTGCTTCTGGATTGTTGAGTTCGTAAGTGTCTCGGCACGCAGGGTCATTGTCTATGCCCGCAATAACCTTAATTCCACCTAGGTTAAGACCGCAGGTCATGCCGCCGCCTGAGCAAAAAAAATCAACAGCTTTTAGAGTGGGTTTACTCATCTTTTGTCAGTACAATTAATACGCATTTTTAACTTAATTTATATCGTAAATAGTCGTAATGGTTACTTTCCTCTAGTTAGATAGGGCAATAAGCCTAATAATTATAACGATATTTAATTTTTTTGACCAGAATTATGTCAAATAGTATTAATTCAAACAAAGACAAAAAGTAATTATTAATTGAGTAGAGGTTTCTTGATCAGCGGATCAAAGACAGGTCAGTAAGGCTGTATGTTTTGATATAAGAAGACTTATGGACAACTTCATAAGGAAATGTTATGATAAACCCGTCCACTAACCCCATCTTAATTGTCTCTCAAAGAACAAATAATTGAATTAGTACATAAAAAAGGAAAGATCAAAGCTTCTGAAATTGTTGATTTGACGGGCTTTTCGCGTTCTTACGTAAATTACGCTCTACAGGATCTTAGAAACGAAGGAAGGCTTATTTTAATAGGCCGGGCGAATCAAGCTCATTACATCCCTAGTACAAAAAAGGCTCTATTAGCAGCTAAGAAACAATTACTTTCGATTAGAAAGACCCTTAAGAACTCAGGTTTCACAGAAGACACAGTACTCGATTGGATTAAACAAGAAACCGGAATCTTTTTAGATCTAAAATCGAACGTTGATTCTATTTTGAATTATGCCTTCACTGAAATGTTAAATAATGCTATTGAACATTCTCAATCGAAAACAATCGAAATTAGGATGAAGCGAACAGATGACTTAATTACTTTCTCGATTAAAGATCTAGGTATTGGAATTTTCAAAAATATCATGGATCAAAAACACCTTCGAAATGAGCTTGAGGCAATTCAAGATTTATTGAAAGGCAAACAAACGACTATGCCTCAGGAGCATTCGGGAGAAGGCATTTTCTTTACCTCGAAACTGGCCGATACATTGGTAATTGAAAGTTCGAAAAAGAAACTACTATTTAATAATATTGTAGAAGATATTTTCCTTCAGGACATCCATAGAATTAAAGGCACTACAGTATTGTTCACTATCAATCTTAACACTAAGAAAATCACAGAAGATGTTTTCAAGGAATATACTGGGGACAGTTTTGAATTTGATCGAACCAAGGTAATAGTTCGGTTGTATAAAATGGGATCAATGTATATATCACGATCCCAGGCACGACGAATTTTATCAGGGTTGATTGGATTTCGGACAGTCGTAATGGATTTTAATCATATTACGACGGTCGGACAGGCATTTGCAGATGAAATTTTTCGAGTCTGGCAGAATCATAATCCAGATGTAAAAATTAAAGTAGAACGGGCTAATGAAAATGTTAATTTTATGATCAGTCGGGCTCGTCATGAAGGCGTTGGCGATCCGTCTCAACAATCTTTATTTTCTAAATGAACAAAAAATCCCGCAAGGGATTTTTTAGTCCTTGTATGGTTTCAATCTTAACTAACAGCAAATAGAGCGTCTAATAAATAACCCATGTTATGGAAGTACGCTTTAAAGAAAACTCTTTAAGCATTAAACATCCATGATATGTCTAAAAAATATTTCGCATATATCCGAGTTTCTACTGTCCGCCAAGGACAATTCGGCACATCATTAACAGAGCAACACGCAGCTATAGAGCGCTACGCCCAGCGACATGGTCTTTCAATCGTCAAAGAATTTCAAGAGCAGGAAACCGCTGCTCGGAGAGGGCGTCCTATATTTCGGCACATGATTCGGGAACTACAATCAGGGAAAGCACATGGCATGATCATGCACAAGATTGATCGAGGAGCGCGCAACCTCAAAGATTGGGCAGAGATCGGGGAACTTATAGATTCTGGCATCGAAGTGCGGTTCGCCAATGAGAACTTAGACATGTATTCAAGAGGCGGACGGTTATCTGCAGATATCCAAGCAGTTGTCGCCGCTGACTACATCCGCAATCTTCGTGAAGAGACAAAGAAAGGATTTTACGGTCGTATTAAGCAAGGCTTCTATCCAATGCCAGCACCTGTCGGATATCTCAATCAAGGCGGAGGAAAGGTTAAGGTAATTGACCCAATATACGGACCACTGATCCAAGAAGCGTTTGCGCTATACGCCACAGGGTGACCCTCAAGACACTTGCATTAAAAATGCAGGACAGAGGCATAAAGCGAAAAAGCAACACGCCTTTATCCCGTAACACATGGGCCGGAATTCTTCATAACGTTTTTTACATTGGGATTATTCACTTAAAGCGATCGCAGGAATATTTCCCTGGCCTGCATAAACCTCTTGTATCCAAGGCGCTCTTTGATCAGGTGCAGAGCGTGATGTCGAGTCGAATGTGCAAAGTGAAATCGAAAGATCCACTCACTGAAACATTTATCTTCCGTAAACTGCTTAAATGCGCCTTCTGCCATCGCACCTTGTCGGGGGAGCGGCAAAAGCACCATATTTATTATCGGTGTCATACTCGTTCATGTCCACAGAAGACTATTCGAGAAGAAAGGGTTCGAGCATTTGTGCGAGTGGCCTTAAAAAAGTTCGAACTAGATCCCTGTGGCGACGAAGGAATACAGGAGTGGTTGGCAGATCTTCGGTTGAGTAGCAAAGAGCGAATCGTTCAAAATCGAAGCGAGCTGTCGCATCGATTAGAAGAAATCCGAACCGCCTTACAACGGCTTACTGATTCATTGATCGATGATGCAATCGGCAATGTCCTTTTTATGAATCGGAAAAATGATTTGGTTACAGACTACGTTGAGACTCAAAGGCGGCTTGAGAATCTGGAGACTGATGAACAACAAGACCTCATAAACTATGAGTCTGCTATCAATACCGCGCAGAATGCCGTCCTTACATTTAGCTACGGAACATACAACAGAAAGCGGGAACTCTTACAGTCTTTGTTTGAGCGTATTACGGTCAGTCACAAACGAGTGCTGCTGACAATCCGTGAGAGATTTCAAATATTACTTCCGCATAAGAGAGAGCATTGACCTCTGCGTGGTAATCGAACTTATTCGCTTTATTTAAAAGTGATTTTTTTAACACCATGAGAACCTCATAAAATGGCAATTCCTCGAACCGTTATGGACCAATAAAAAAGCACCCTTTCGGGTGCTTTTACAAACTGGTAGGGCAAGTCGGGCGTTTGACCGAGATTTTCTGACTGAGTTAAGAGAACTTTTCAGAGTCAAAAATATTACTTTATGAAATTGTCTTGATCGTCAAAATTTAAAGAACGACTAAGTCCGGATGTGTTCCAGATAATATCAAATACCGGTCGAAGTTGGCGGTTTATATTATCTATTCCTTCCGTATCAATAATGGCCTCAGGCAATAATAGATCGTTTACAGTGATTGGTTCTGGTCTTGCTAAAAATCCTCTCGGGATGGAAACAGAGTAATCACGGACATTTCCTAAGGTGAGGAAAATATAAAAAGGTGGTTGAAATCCTAACTCTTTTAGCAGCTCAATATTTTCTCGGCAGAATAGGATTATCTGGTTTTCAATGGCACCCATTGCCAATATCTTATTGCCGTTCCGCTCATGCAGGATTTCAATATCTACACTCTCTATAATACCTTCCCGATAGAGTTGTGTATAAGTAGTGATATTTTTCTGAGTTTCGGTGAAAGAGTATGCCATGACGCCTAAGAGGTTTATTCTGTGATTCCAATTGCCCGCGTAAAAAGGGCGCAACTTTTTATTCGTTCGGCTCTCGTTTAATGCGAGAAGTTGTTCCGAAGTAATTTGCTGGGAAGTGTTAAATGCTGAAAGGGGGATAACATGCAAAGCAATATATGGCCCATTCGGCTGGAATGCAGTTACCTCTCCGCGATTGATGTTTAGAATTCGCTCATTCCTAAAATCTTTGATCCTTTGGACTAATGAGCTAGATTGAGCAAACGAATTTCTTAGCTCAAGTACGTCCATTGGGTATTTACCGTTTGAGTTTCGGGCGTAGAATTTATCATGAGACCCGAAAACCACCCGATGAGGAGCTTGTAAACTCCCATGAATTCGGATGAGTATTACAAACTTACCGTCTTGGACATGAATTGAAATGATTTCTGGTTTAATTCTGGGCGAGATTCCATCGCGAATAATGTTCTCTAATCTAGAGATCTCCTCATCGACGTTTGAAATTATCAGGCCGTAGTCAGACTCGATTTGTCCCTGGCTCTCTTTTATTCCAAAAATCAGATCTCCTCCGATAGTATTCGCAAAAGACGAAACGTCATTTAGAAATTCTCGCTTGTCTTTATCTGCGTTGCCCGGCAACTGTGATTTATACTCCAGAGTTTTATGCTCTAGGACATTGTTAATTATGAGCTGTTTGATGTCAGCTTCAGATATTTTTATGGTTGGTTTGTCGATCATGGATGCGTGGTTACTACAAGGTTAAATTAGCATGAGGATTCAGGTCTGGCAATAATCCGAAAATCTTGCATACTCTTAAACAAAACAATAAATTGTGGGAAACGTTCCAAAACCTGCCGGAATGTCATGTCTATTTCTGACCTCGGAGATTTACTATCATTAACACAGATCCTTATTAAATGTGGTTAGGGCATACGGTTTTCGTAATTATGTAATTAACAATAGAAAGGAAACTACTATGTCAGAACGTAAACGAACATATCCAAAAAAGATGGGAGCGGTCATATGGTTGCTCTATATGACCCTCATCTGGCAAGATTCTAACGGTAGCTTTGCGACAGATCTGGATATATTTAGTCAAATAAGTTCAGTGCCGAAGTCCAAGATTATGCCGGCACTGAAGAAGCTCGTTAAGTATAAATTTATTCATCTCAAAAAGACGGGCAGGAGAACGTTTGTCATTAAGCTTAATTATTTCGGGGAGGACTAGAACCTTTCCGGTCGTCTGAATAGGATCAACTCAGTTCAATTACCAAACAAAAAAGCCCCTTTCGGGGGACCTGTTTTTGGTATTGGTAGACTACGTCGAGCGTTTAACCGAGATTTTCTGACTGAATTAAGAGAATTTTTATGTATGTAGTTTTTATGGAGTTTGGCCATTACCTAAGCGATAAAAATGGGAAATGAGTCTAAGAGGGTCAGGACAATTATTTATGTCTGACAGAGCTAAGAAGATTTAGGCGTAAACCTTTTGCGAGTTAGTTGTCGAAAAAGTGATTGAGTAATAGCGCTTATTATTTTGTTTTGGTAACTCTCAGGCAGTTCAAGAATGAACAAATATGGCCCGAAATCCTCGATCTCAGTTAACATTAATTGACCCGTTCTCTTTTCGCGAATTGCGTCGATCCTTTGCAATCCGAAGGGAAGATCGTTCCATTCGACAAACTTGCTCGCGAATGCAAGATCATTTTTTGATGGCTTATATATTTGAAAGTTTCGATGTTTGAGCCGGTGGGGGGTCTGAAACGCTTGGATAAATCGGTTGTCAACGAAGAAGAAACTTACCTCGTAGTCAAACCGAAGAAAAGGCTGGATCAAACAATTAGTTATATTGTTTGTACATAGGAGTTTCTGTCTGGAGATTCTCGCTGTCCCAATGCCATCACATCTGTCCTTTGGTTTTATAAAGTATTCAGATGTATTTCCAAGTTGCTCAAGATTGCTTCGGCGATCAACCGTTGGTATTACTGGAAAACCTTTGTAGAAGAGCTCGAGGATGTACTCCTTTTCAAGATATTTGGGCTTCTTAAGATAACCTGCTTCCACAGAACTCTTACCGATTCGACCGTTCTTCACAAGTTTGCGTATGATGCCTGTCTTGTACTGACGATACTCATAAGTCGGCCAAACGTTTCGAACAAGAACTAAGTCGAATTGGCCTTCCCATTCCAAAGCATCAACCGGATGTGCCACGAATACATTGAAATGTTTTCTAAGAAAATTGGATAAAAAAATGTCCTCTTTCTCACTGCCATTTCCAAGGTTAGTGAGAAACAACAGAGTTCTCTTCATGATTGAGGGTAATTAAAGGTAATTATTTATTTTAAGGAAAGCCCTGCCTTAATTTTACCTAATAAAATGCTTCTTTGAAAGGGTTAAGACAACTGAGAGTCCTATATCACGATCAAGACTGCGACTCAAAGTTTTGTCGGATTGAAAAGTAGGCATTATTTTGTGAGAAGATAGGCGGGTTGATGAGGATTTTTTCGTTTATAGTGCTCAAGTGTGGCGGATACATAGACGTTAATACTTGAGAATTTGATTTCTCGGCATCACAGCTTCTTCCTTAATAGTATGCATAACTAAGAATTATCCAGATCAAAAACCGATGTTTCCCATAGAAATTGCCGAACTAAGCACGCTCGCGTTCAGAGATGAACTCAGCGTTCAATACATTGAAAAACATGGGTTCCCGCCCTAT
>Ga0164241_10000223_pt1 | contig 134987 bp, 116 predicted proteins | sample OricomyardsoilBY_FD_108780 | JGI IMG/M metagenome (GOLD analysis project Ga0164241, IMG submission 108780) | Backyard soil microbial communities from Emeryville, California, USA - Original compost - Back yard soil (BY) | ecosystem: Environmental > Terrestrial > Soil > Unclassified | place... | reverse complement strand
GCGGATCTGCTCGTACACCCTGCGGCGGCGTTCGTCTTGATCGGTCACGGGGACCCCCTTTCTTCATCCGACGTTACGCCGCACCTGGGCGCCCGGCAACCGCTGTCACTGCCCAATGGGCGCCTCGGTCTCGTACTCGTCGATGACTGCCTGGATGCGATCAAGCGCCGCCTGATCCAGCCCACCGTCTCCCGTGACCTTGATCCACGCGAAGAAGGTCGCGTCGCCGTAGCGGTGACCGGCGTCGTCGGGAACTCCCTCTGCCATCGCCATGTCTGCGAGGCCCTGAAGCCCCGTGACGAGCGGGATGAACACCATTTGCTCCGAGATGGCTGGCGAGCGCTGGCCTGCGGAGAGCCATTCGGGTTTGCGATAGAAGATGGACCAGTCCATCCACACAACGGGGTCATTTCCGTGTTCGAGGAACGCAAGGCGTGGCTCCGTCCACGGCCCCGTGAACTCGGTCACGGAAGGCGCGTTGGGGAAGAATTGCGCTTGCGGCACCGCGGACACCACCGGGGACGTAACGGGAGTGCCAGCGTCTCGTGAGGCACGCAGTCCAGTCACGAGTGGTGTTCCGGCTGGCGTGCCCGCAAACACCGCACCGTCCACGCCACTCACGAGGTCATCCACGCTGCCGAATGTTCCCTGCAGGGCTTGGGCGCCCAGGCTCACTCCGTACACCACGAGTTGCGGCCGATGGTCTGGCGGGAGTGCGGCCCACCAGGCGTGCACTGCCTCGTAGAGGGCGCGGGTGCCCTCAAGAGACTGCTCGGGATGAAATACCGAGCTGACCCACGACGGCGAGATCGAATACTGTGCGGCGACCATCGCGGTGCTGCCACCGTGAAGGTACTCGAGAGCATCGATGGCCTGTGGTTCGAGCCAACCTGTGCCCGTGAGTCCCGGCAACACCACCACGTCTCGGTCCTCGGAGTGCGTACGCTCCAGCTCCTCCACGGCCAAGTCTGCACGCGCCGCGTAGCTGTCCGCAGAGTGCAGTCCCACGTAGATGCGGATGGGTTCCATTGCGGGCGCACCCGTCACCCGCGCTATCTCGTCAGCGGTAGGCCCGGAAGCCACCACCGAGCGGCCCTTGGATCCGATGTCCTCCCACGCCACGAGCGAGCCAGGGCCGCCCGAGCGCAGCGCCGACGTTGGCGCGGGGACGTCCGGATCCATCGCGTCGTTGCGCGCCTGCCACCGCCAGTCGAGAAAGAGAACCGTTGCCGACGACACCACGAGCCACACCAGGACGAGCCCAAGGACAACGGTGCAGGTGGCCGTGAGGGTGCCGAGCGGGCCGCCTCCGTGCCAGCCTCGCCGAGTAAACAGATTGCTTGTGCAGCGCCTCAGCCGGCGATAGATGTTGGCAATCCCCCTGCCTATGGCCAAGCAGATGGCCGCCACCGCGAGAGCAACGAGCGATAGTCGCACTCCTGCCGAACCCTCGAGGTTGCCCCAGCCCACCGCCTCACGAACGGCGTTTTGCCATCCCGTGGCGAGGCGCACCAGCACTACGAACATGATCGCCCAAACGCCCGCGATGATGGCCCAGCCCCACACCGTCAGCCAGTCATTGCGCCAGCGAACCGCCCACCGCACGCCCTGCCAGAGAGCCGCGCCCAGCGCGTAGCCTCCAGCGAAACTCAAACCAGAGACAACTCCCTGGTAGTACCAGGGACGGGGCAGCATCGACGGAGTCATGGACGACGCCACAAAAACCAACCCCATGAGCACGCCGCCGTAGTCGAGGCGGGCCCAGCGGGGGTGCGTCATGGGGACTCCTCACGTCTGCGCGTAAAGCCAGGCTATCAACGCGCGTTGCCCAATTCAGCATGGCTTGCGGCCTACTCTGGTTCCTATGTCCAACGCCCAACTGCCCGAGCGCCACGTGTCTACGCGCGTAGTGATCATCGGCGCGGGTCAGGCGGGCTTGTCCGTGGCGTATTTCTTGCGCCGCGCTGGTTTACGGCCCGGCCACGACTTTTTGATTCTTGACTCCGGGCCGCGCTCGGGTGGCGCTTGGCAACACCGCTGGGACGCGTTGCGATTGGGCGACACCCACAAGGTGCACGATCTTCCCGGTATGCATGAGATGGGCCTCACGTTTGACGATGCGCCGCGCGAGCGCCCCGCTCGCGACGTGGTGGCCGCTTATTACGCCCGGTACGAGCGTCATTTTGACTTGCCCGTGGTACGGCCTGTGGTGGTCACGTGGGTGGATCGCACGGAATCCGGGTATCGCCTCACGCTGGCGCCCGGCGGTCCCCTCGACTCTCTTGACGCCGAGATCCTGGTCAACGCCACGGGCACCTGGACCAATCCCCGCGTCCCCGCCATCACGGGCCGTAACGATTTTGGGGGCGTGCAAGTCGCCACCCCCGAGTGGGTCAGCGCGGAGCCGTTTGCGGGGCGTCAGGTTGCCGTTGTTGGTGGCGGAACCTCGGCCCTTGGATTTCTCGATGAGCTCGCCGAGGTTGGTGCTACCACGCTCTGGTACACACGCCGCGAGCCGGTCTTCATTGACGATGAGGCCTGGCTGTCTGAGACGCGCGGTGCTCGGGCCGTGGCGTTGCAAGACGCAGCCGCACGGTCCGGGTCAATCCTGCCGAGCATCGTGTCCGTGACGGGCCTCGCTCGCAGCCCGCTCGTTGAGAGGCTTGACGCGCGCGGCCAGCTGCAGCGCCGCCCCATGTTCCGCCGCATTGTGGCGGACGGCGTCATTGAGCAAGATGGCACGTTCAGTTACGTTGACGCGATCGTGTGGGCCACGGGTTTCCGCGCAGAACTCCGTCACCTCGATGGCCTTGGCCTTGCTGGACCTGGCGGCGCCATCACCGTGCAGCGCGGCCAAGTGGTGTCCGAGCCCACGCTCTACGTGGCCGGCTACGGCCCCCAAGCGAGCACCGTGTCCTCCAACCGGGCGGGCCGCGTCACGGCCAAGTCCGTATTGGCTCAGCTTGCCGACCGCGAGGCTGCTAGATCCACCGTCTGACCGCGCTGGTTGAGGACGGGCGTTGGCGTGCCAAAGCGATGCGCGGTCATCGAGATGGCTTGCTCGCGCAGGAACGGGAACAGCTCCAGCCGGGCCGACGCTGTGACCGGGTCCGCGAAGAGCGTCACCGAGGCGGTGCGCGCCCGGGCGGGCACGTCGCCGAGGATGCGCACGCGCGCCCAGCGCTGTTTGGTGACCCTGGCGGCCCACTCGTCATCGCCTTCCACCGCGACTGCCAACCCGCTTGCCACGAGAGACTGCGCGAGCGCAGCGTCGGGCTCGCTGGCAAAGGTGACACGAGTTCCAGGCGACGCCAATTGGGCGGCCGCAGCCACTCGCTCAACGTCCCTGGCATTGGCTCCCTCCCCCACTCGCAACTCGGCGCGGGCGGGCACGTAGCGCATGACGTTGCGCTCGCACACGAGGCCAGTTTCGTCGCGGGCAGCATAATCGGTGGCCAGTGATGCGGCCAGGGCACGGTGCCAGGCCTCAGCATCGGGGTGGGACGCGCCCGTCCATCCCGTGAGCCGTTCCACATAGTGCGATCCCCCGGCCTTGGCGCCCGGGCCTACCGCCGAGAGCTTCCATCCACCAAACGGTTGGCGCCGCACTATGGCGCCCGTGATGCCGCGGTTCACATAGAGGTTTCCCGCGTCGATGCGCTGCAGCCAGTGTTCAATCTCGTCGCCGTCGAGGCTGTGCAATCCCGATGTCAGTCCGTAAGCAACGGCGTTGACGGCGTGGATCGCGGCGTCAAGGGTAGGCATGCTCATGACGGACAACATGGGCCCAAAGAACTCGGTGAGGTGCGTGGGGGTGCCAAATTGGACGTTGGTGCGGATGCCAGGCGACCACAAGGTGTGTTCCGCGTTGAGAGGACGGGGTGTGACCATCCAGGATTCGCCGCGTTCGAGGGTCGTCAGCGCACTGAGCAACTTGCCGCGCGGAGGCTCGATCAACGGTCCCACTTGGCTCGCGAGATCCTGAGGCAAGCCCACCACCAGTGAACTGGCGGCGTCACGCAACTGGTTGAGGAAGCGCGGGGACCGCCCAACCGAACCCACGAGGATGACCAGCGATGCCGCCGAGCACTTTTGCCCTGCGTGCCCAAAGGCGGACTGAATGACGTCCTTAACGGCGAGGTCCAGATCCGCGCTCGGTGTCACGATGATCGCGTTCTTGCCACTCGTCTCCGCGAGCAGCCGCGCAGTGGGGCGCAAGCGCCCAAACAGCGCGGCGGTCTCGAACGCACCCGTGAGGATGATCTGGTCAACTCTCTCGTCACGCACGAGGGCCGAGCCAACGGGCTCCTCCGCGCAGTCCACGAGCGTGAGCACGTCACGCGGGATGCCGGCCGCCCAGAGCGTCTCTGCGAGGACCGCCGCACAGCGCTTGCTCGCAGGCGCGGGCTTGAGAATCACTGCGCTGCCCGCGGCGAGCGCTGCGAGCGTGGAACCGGCAGGAATCGCCACAGGGAAGTTCCAGGGAGGAGTCACGAGCGTGAGGGGGCGCGGTGCCGCCGTGGCGCCCGCCATATGTGCCAGCGCACGTGCCGAGTCCGCGTAGTACCTGGCGAAGTCAACGGCCTCGGAAACCTCAGTGTCTGCTTGGTCCACGGTCTTGCCGCACTCCGCGGCCATCACCTCGATAAGGTCCGCACGGGCCGCCTCGAGGCTCGTCCCCGCGCGCTCGAGGAGGCTCGCGCGTTCGTGCGCGCTCAACGCGCCCCATACCTGCCCAGCCGCTGCTGCCGCCGTGACTACTGCGTTGGCACTCTCAACGTCCGCAACCCAGGAGTGGGCGACGGTATGCATCCCCAATTGGGACGTGGGCACCCGGTTGGCAATCGCTCGTGCCCACGCGCGAGCCGTAGGGGTTGAGGGGTCGGAATCAGGCTGGTTGTGGAATCCGGCCCCGTGATCCATGGCTTCGCCACGAAAGCGCGAGGGTACGTCCTCGCCGAGCAGCCTGATCGAGGCGCGGAAGCGTGCCTCTTCCAGCGCCAACGCCTCCGGATGGTCGTGGAATCGGAATGAGGAACTGAGGAAGTTGCTGGGGTTCGCCACCTCCTCGAGCCGCCTCACGAGGTAGGCGATGGCAACGTCAAACTCTCGTGGCGGGACCACGGGGGTATAGAGGCGAATAGCTCCCACATCCCGCGCAACAACGGGCGCCACCTGCTGGGCCATGCCCAGCAGCATTTCCACATCCATGGCATCCGCGACGCCTTGCTCCTTTGCCAGCAACCAGGCATATGCCAGGTCAAATAGGTTGTGACCGGCCACTCCGATGCGCACGGCGGCGGTGGAGCTCGGCGTGAGCGCGCGGGCGAGGATGCGCTTGTAATGCGCGTCCGTCTCCTGCTTTGACTGCCACGTGGCGAGGGGCCAACCATGCCATTCGGCATCCACGCGCTCCATCGGCAAGTTGGCGCCCTTGACCACCCGCACCCTGATGGGAACGCCGCCACGCGCAACCCGGCCCTGCGCAAAGGTGAGGAGACGCTCGTAGGCGCCCATGGCGTCGGGCAAATAGGCCTGCAAAACGAGCCCCGCGTGCAGCCCAGCGAATTGCGGCTCACCCAAGAGGCGCGTGAAGACTTCGATGGTGAGATCGAGGTCTCGGTACTCCTCCATGTCGAGGTTGACGAACGTGCCCGTGCGTGACGCGGCCGCGTAGACGGGCTCCAGCGCGGTGACGATGGCGGCTGCCGCCTCGTGGAATCCCCACGGGCTGTGTGGGGCAACAACTGACGACACTTTGAGCGACACGTAGTCCACGTCAGGGCGTTCGATGAGGCGAATGATGCCTTCGCTGCGCTCGCGAGCCTGAGCCGCGCCCAGCACGGCCTCGCCAAGCAGATTGACGTTGAGTTTCACACCTTCGCGGTGAAGGCGAGCAAGCCCGCGCCCAAGCTGACGAGGGCGAGCATCGAGCACGAGGTGCCCCACGAGGCCCTTGAGCACACGGCGCGTAATGGGCGCAGCGAGCCACGGAGCAATGGGCGCCAACCTGCCGCCCACGCGCAGTGCGGTGCGCATAGGAGCGGAGAGAAACGGCGCGGGTTGGCGCGCGGCGGAGGCAAGATTGCGGGCGGCCACGCGGTTGTCCTCGGGACGGATGGTGCCGTCCACAAACGCCACCGCAAAGGCGAGACCTTGCGGATCCTCGACGAGGCGCGCCAATCGCCGGCCAGAGGGTAAGGGGGCGTGCGCGGCGGCGCTTGAGAGCCACTCGTGGACCAGGGCCACTGCGGCGTTGGCGCGATGAGCCTCCGTGGCCGCGTCAAACGTCATGAAGCCAGTGTGCGTCGTGAGCACGTGCAAAGCGACACGTTTGTATTGCGCGTGGCGCGGCAATCTGGCGCGCTCGCGCGGCTGCCCGCCGCTCCGTTGCGCCGCATTATGCCCGCTCCGAGGCGATGCGAGCGGTGAGCAGGGTACCGCCTGCCACGAGCGCTGGCATCGCGATCACCGCGCCAAGCGGGATGAGGCACAACAGATAAGCGGTGACGCCAAAGCCCATTGCGAGAGGCCGCCGCGCGCGCAATGCCAGGCGCCGCTCGCGCAAGGTCGGCAGGCCTGCCCTGGCGAGCGGGTAGGCGGTGAGCTCAAGGCTCAGCAGCGAGCCGCCAAACAGTGCGGAACCGCAGAAGGCAACGGGCACCCCCACCACGGGGACCAAGCCAACGAGGAACATCACGAACGCGAATCCCACGCCAAGTGCAAGTAGGCGAATGCCCTCGCCGATGCCGCGCCACGTGGAGCGCCACCACGGCTCGTCCGCCGCGGAATATTCCAACCCGGCCCCGGGTGCCACGCGGTTCGCGATGGTCTCAAAGAACGGCTGACCTATCAGCAGGGTCAGCGCCGTGAACGTGTAGATCCCCAGCAATGCGCCGCCCCCGATGATGGCGAGCGCAGTCAACCCAACCAACAGTGAGTTGGGGGTTGGGTCATGGGTGACCGCGCCTGCGATGCCGCGCGCCCAATCGTCAACCCACACCGCAACGGCCACGAAGGCACTAGCGAGCAGCAGTGCGGTGATAACCCCAGGGATGAGGCCGATGACCGTGAGACGCGGCGACGTGCGCCACAGCCGGAATCCCGCGCCAACGAGGCGGACCCCGTCAGTGATCTCCCCAAGGCGGCCACGCATGCGCGCCAGCCTAGGTGGGCGTCGCCGCCTAGACGAGCTTGGCCTCAACTAGCGAGATGGGAACCGCACGCAAAGCCGCGGAGACGGGGCAATTGGCCTTGGCGTCGGTAGCAGCGGCCGTGAAGGCGTCCTGGGCTATACCCGGCACGCTCGCCGTTACGGCGATCTCAATGGCGGTGATCCCCTCGCCGGGAATGAACGTCACGCGTACGTCGGTGGTGACATCGCGCGGCGGTGTCCCCGCCTCCGCGAGCCCGTGCGAAAGTGCCATGGAGAAGCACGATGCGTGAGCGGCAGCGAGCAGCTCCTCGGGAGTGGTGGTGGCTTCAGCGCCCTCGGAGCGCGCCTTCCAGTTCACGGCAAAACTTGCCACGCCCGAGGCGAGGGTGGTGGTGCCGGATCCGCTCATGAGATCTCCGGACCATTCATTGCGTGCGGTGCTGATCATGCTTCCTCCTGATGCCGCGCGGTACTTCCTCGCGACGCTGCCTCCACCGTAGCCCGTGGCGGTACAGTGCGAACAACCGAAGGGACGTTCACCCCATGACCGCCGTAGCACTTGTCCTCGCTTCCATCGCGGTGCTCATTCACGTCTACATCTTCTGGCTCGAGGCCTTCGCGTGGACCAAACCTCGAGGCCTCGCCACTTTTGGCATGGGCCAGGACCAGGCTGACGCGAGCAAAGAACTGGCGCTTAACCAGGGCTTTTACAACCTCTTCCTCGCTGTGGTTGCGGCGGCTGGGGTGGTCACGCTGGCCATGGGGCACACGAGCGTTGGCGCGGCGCTCATCGTTGCTGGCTGCGGGTCCATGGTGGCCGCGGGCGCGGTGTTGTGGATCTCGTCCCCCGCCAAGGCTCGGGCCGCGCTGGTGCAGCTCACGGCGCCGGCGCTCGCGCTCATCGCTCTCGCGATCGCCTACCTGTAGTCAGCCGCAGCAAGCCGCAGTCAGCCGTAGTACCGACCAGGCCGGTGGTTGATGGCGAGCACCAGGTTCAGCAATACCGCACCCACCACCGACCACAGCAGCGTGGACAGGTCCACCAGGGCGAGCGAGGCGGTAACCACCACCAGGTCCAGCGCGCCCTGCACGTAGCCGGCGCGCACACCATGACGTTCTTGCATGTACGCGGCGACAACTCCAAACCCTCCCGCGCTCGCGCCGTGGCGAAACAGCACCAGCATGCCCATTCCTATCGCCAAGCCAGCGAAGATCGCCGCATAGGGCACCGCAACGGTTGAGACATCGATGTACAGCCGGTGCATCCCCGTGCCAAGCGAGATGAGACCCACTGTCACGAGGGTTTTGATGGCAAATGTGCGCCCCATGCGCCTCCAGGCGAGGTAGTAGAAGGGCACATTCACCACAAAGAACACCAAGCCGAGCCGCCAGCCGGTGGCATACGTGACGAGGAACGACACGCCTGCGAGCCCGCCGGAGACGCCTTGAATCTCGTGCAAGAGGAACATTCCCCACGAGATCATGAACGCGCCCGTGACGAGGGCGATCGCATCTTCCCACAACGCATGTTTGCGAATCGCGGGCACGATCTCTGCGGAGTCCACGCGCCCATCATGCGCCTTGCGTCCTGCGCGGGAAGCGTTGCGACACGGCCGACGTTGTGATTGACATGACGACAATCACGGACTTCCGCGCGGATACGTTGGCTGGCAACGCCCTAGACCTATCCGAATATCGCGACCAGGTGGTGCTGGTGGTCAACACCGCGAGCAAGTGCGGATTCACGCCCCAATTTGAGGGTCTGCAAGAGCTCTACGATCGCTTTGGCGACCAAGGCTTTGCGGTGCTCGGATTCCCTTGCGGGCAATTCGCTGGCCAGGAGTTGAACAGCTCAGACGAGATTGGCGATTTCTGCCAGGCCAATTACGGCGTGACCTTCCCGATGTTTGCCAAGATCGACGTCAACGGCAAGCATCAGCATCCCCTCTTCCGCTGGCTCAAGCGCGAGAAGCACGACGCTGTTGGCAAGGCCATCAAGTGGAACTTCACCAAGTTCCTCGTTGGCCGCGATGGCCGAGTCATAGCGCGGTACGCGCCCAACCACGAGCCCGCGCTCATCGCCGACGACATCGAGACAGCGCTCGCTCCGTAGAATCGGCCGAGTGCCCAACAACTCGCTTCACCCCGATTCCGGTATTGACCCCCAAGATCTTGAGGTGACGTTGCGGGTTTTGGGTTCGCTTCACTCCGTCGACGAGGAGCACCCAGACTTCATCGCCGTTCGCAATGGCACGGCGCACATGATCAAGGCCGTCAAACAGACCCGCCGCAGCGAGCGCAGGGCCGCCATCTATAGCGCCGACCAAGCCGTGGTTGCGGCAACGGCAACCGGAGCGTCGGACCGAATTGATGACGAGACGCGCGGACTGACGCTCACGGCCTCGGTAGAGGTGCCCACTGCGGGCACGTTTACCAAGCCGCGGCCGTGCTACATCTGCAAGCAGAAGTACTCCGTAGTGGACGCGTTCTATCACCAGCTGTGTCCCTCGTGCGCGGCACTTTCTCATGCAAAACGCGACGCGCGGACGGATCTTGCGGGCAAGCGCGCGCTCCTCACGGGCGGCCGCGCCAAGATCGGCATGCACATCGCGCTGCGGCTGCTTCGCGACGGCGCGCACACCACCATCACCACGCGCTTCCCGCGTGACGCAGTGCGGCGATTCGCGGCCATGGATGATGCCAGTGAGTGGCTGCATCGACTCCGTGTTGTTGGCATTGACTTGCGTGATCCCTCGCAAGTAGTTGCGCTTGCGGAGTCGGTTGCCGCGGACGGCCCGCTCGACATCCTCATCAACAACGCCGCACAAACGGTCCGACGCTCCCCCGGCGCCTATTCGCCGCTCGCCGACGCCGAATCGGTTCCGCTTGAGGAAGGGCTGTGGCTGGAGGGCCGAGGGCCAGAGCTCCTGACGCTCGGCCGCACAAGCGACAGGCACCCGCTTGCTCTCGAGGAGTCGGTGACCCCGCACCCCTTGCTCGCCGCGGCGAACGCGCAGCAGCTCACCGCGCTAGCCCTGGCGCCCGGCTCGTCATCGCTCGCCAAGCTTGCGGACGGCAGCGCCATCGACGCAGGCGGCCTGGTCCCGGACCTGCATCACACCAACTCGTGGGTGCAAGCCGTTGGCGACGTAGATGCGCTGGAATTGTTGGAGGTGCAGCTGTGCAACAGCACCGCGCCCTTCATTCTCATCAACATTTTGCGGCCGCAGTTGGCAACCGCGGCTCGGGGTGCGCGGAGCGGCCGCAGCTACGTGGTGAACGTCTCCGCCATGGAGGGGGTCTTTAACCGCGGCTATAAGGGCCCCGGCCACCCGCACACCAACATGGCCAAGGCAGCGGTGAACATGCTTACGCGCACGAGCGCGCGTGAGATGTTCGAGACGGACTCGATCCTCATGACAAGCGTTGACACCGGCTGGATCACGGATGAGCGCCCTCATCCAACTAAGGTGCGGCTCGCGGAGGAAGGCTTTCACGCGCCCCTAGACCTCGTCGATGGTGCTGCGCGGGTGTACGACCCCGTGGTGCGCGGCGAGGCCGGTGAGGACCTGTTCGGCGTCTTCCTGAAGGACTACGTACCCTCCGCCTGGTAACCAGCAATACTGGTGTGACGCGAAAGGAGCACCGTGCGCGCTCTCGTAAAGACGACGTCGGGCCCTGGCCTGCGCCTTACTGACGTCCCAGAGCCGGTGGCTGGAGATGCGGACGTCACCATTCGGGTTTTGAGAACCGGCATCTGCGGCACCGATCTCCACATTGAATCGTGGGATCCCTGGGCAGCCGCCACGCTCGTGCCGCCCATCATCCCGGGCCATGAATTCTCCGGCGAAGTGGTGGCTGTGGGCGGGTCCGTGCGAGACGTCCACGTTGGCGCCATCGTGTCCGGCGAGGGGCACATTGTGTGCGGGACGTGCCGCAATTGTCGCGCCGGGCGCAGGCACATGTGCAACCGCACCTCCGGGCTGGGCGTGAACAGGGACGGCGCCTTCGCGGAGTTTGTGGTGCTCCCCGAGTCCAACGTGTGGGTGCACCATGAGGGCATCGATCTGGACCTCGCCGCCATCTTTGATCCCCTTGGGAATGCAGTCCATACGGCCCTCAAGTTCCCGCTTGTTGGCGAGGACGTGCTCATCACCGGTGCAGGGCCCATAGGACTCATGGCTGCTGCCGTGGTGAGGCATGTTGGCGCCCGCTACATCGTGGTGACTGACATCTCTGAGCCGCGGTTGGAGCTCGCACGGCGCATGGGGGCAGATCTGGCGATCAACGTCTCGCACGAGACCGTGGCCAGTGCCCAGCAGCGCCTTGGCATGCGTGAGGGCTTCGACGTTGGCCTTGAGATGAGTGGGCAGCCCACTGCACTGCCGGAGATGATCGACAACCTCACACATGGTGGCCGGGTGGCGATGCTGGGACTGCCCACGGGCCCCATCGAGGTTGACTGGGCCAAGGTTGTGACCCACATGCTGACCATTGCCGGAATCTATGGCCGCGAGATGTTCGAGACCTGGAATGCGATGAGCGCCATGCTGCAATCGAGTTCCAACCTCCGCGCGGCGCTGGACGCCGTCATCACCGACCGGCTGCCCGCGAGCCAATGGCAGGAAGGCTTTGCTAGGGCGCGCGCGGCTTCCGCGGGCAAGGTGGTCTTGGACTGGACACAACTCGATGATTAGCCGCATGTGAAGGGAACGCCATGTACGGATCCATGCAGAGTCAGCTGACGTCCACGCTCGAGGAGATTCGCGCGGCGGGGACGCTCAAAGGCGAGCGGCCCCTCGCGGGCGCGCAGGCGGCCGTAGTGCAGACAGGCACTGCCGAGGTGCTCAACTTCTGCGCCAATAACTATTTGGGCCTCGCCAACGATCCGCGCATCGTGGGTGCGGCGCAGGCCGCAATGGACGAGTGGGGTTTTGGACTTGCGAGCGTCCGTTTCATTTGTGGCACCCAGGAGCTCCACCTCGAGCTTGAACGGCGCGTATCCGAATTTCTCGGGACGGAAGACACGATCCTGTTTGGCTCATGCTTTGACGCGAATGGCGGTGTCTTCGAGGCATTGTTTGGCGCGGAGGACGCGATCATCTCCGACGAACTCAATCATGCTTCGCTCATCGACGGGATCCGGCTGTCCAAGGCACAGCGGTTCCGCTATCGCAACCGTGACCTCGCGGACCTCGAGGCGCAACTGGCCGCGTCACAAGGCGCACGCCAGCGCGTGATCGTCACGGACGGCGTGTTCTCCATGGATGGCTATTTTGCGCCTTTGGAGGGAATCTGTGACCTCGCAGACAAGTACAGGGCGCTGGTCCTTGTTGACGACTCCCACGCGGTGGGCTTCATCGGCGAGCACGGCCGCGGCACCCCAGAACGCGCAGGGGTGGAGCGGCGCGTTGACATTTACACAGGCACGTTCGGCAAGGCGCTTGGCGGCGCTTCCGGTGGCTACGTGGCGGCTCATGCGGAGATCGTTGCCCTGTTGCGGCAGCGTGCGCGTCCCTACCTCTTCTCCAACACCGTGGCGCCCGCGGTAGTTGCGGGCACCCTTGCCGCCCTTGAGCTGGTGGGCGGCGGTGCGGACCTGCGTCGCCAACTAAGCAAGAATGCGGCGCTCTTTCGCGAGCTCATGGCTGACGCCGGCTTTGACCTGCTCCCCGGCGAGCACCCAATTGTGCCCGTGATGTTTGGCGATGCCGCGCTCGCCGCACGCATCGCGGACCGCATGCTGGGGCTCGGAGTCTATGTAGTCGCATTCTCCTACCCGGTGGTACCAGTGGGGCTCGCCCGCATCCGCGTGCAGCTCTCCGCTGCGCACTCCCCCGCTGACATTGAGCGTTGCGTGGACGCGTTCGTGACGGCACGATCCGCCGAAGGCGGCGCATAGGTCAAATTCAGTACAATCGCCGCAATTGCCCCTCGTTTGTCCCCAAATCTCGTCAAGTATGGGTAAAGTCGGCAAGGTGAGCAAAGGTGCCACGATCGCCGGGATTCGCCTGGCCGCAGCAGCCGTAATTGTCGCTGCCCTCTGCGCTCAAGCGTGGGCAGATCTGACGTACGGCACCTTCACCTGGGCACAACTGCCCGTCTACTTCACGCCGCTTGCCGCGATCGCCGCGATCGCTGCGTTAGTCAGCGCGGCATGCGCTGGCCCGGCTGAACCGCGTTGGGTGGCCCTGTTGCGCGTCAACGCCGCGACGTACGCCGTGATCACGGGCGTGGTCTATTGGGCCTTGCTCGCGCAATACGGCCACCCCAAGTTCCCGTGGGCCAACGCCATCATCCACGGCGGGACCGGTCTGATCCTGGTGCTGGACTGGGTCATCGTTGGCGAGCGTCGGCGCCTTCCATGGCACACCATGTGGACCGTCTTGGGCGTGCCCGCGGTATGGCTTGGATACCTCATCGCCTACGAAAAGATCGACGGATGGGTGCCGTACCCCTTCCTGGACCCTGCTCGCGGAGTAGGTCCCATCGCTGGGACGGTCTCGCTCATGGTTGCGGCTGGGCTGATTGTGGTGACGGCGCTTCGTTTGAGCACCGGTTTGCGCATCGCTGAGCGAGAATCTGCAGCCTAATCTGGAGCATCTGACACCACGAGTGCCAATGGTCGCCTACCGTTGACCCATGACCGACGTGGATGGCACACCTGACGAAGACACCGAGGGTGTGCAAACCACCTTTGAAGACCTTGGGCTCGAGGGTCCGCTCCTCAAGGCGCTCAAGGACGTGGGCTATGAGACCCCGTCTGCAATTCAGACACAAACCATCCCGCCGTTGCTCGCGGGCCGTGACGTTGTTGGCTTGGCGCAAACCGGCACGGGTAAGACGGCGGCGTTTGCGCTGCCCATCCTCGCGCGGCTCGATCTCCATCAGAAGGCCCCTCAGGCGCTAGTCCTGGCACCCACGAGGGAACTCGCACTCCAAGTGTGTGAGGCATTCGAGAGCTACGCGTCTCACCACAAGGGTGTGCACTTGTTGCCTGTCTACGGCGGGCAAGGGTACGGCGTGCAGCTTTCCGCGCTGCGGCGAGGCGTTCACGTGGTGGTGGGAACACCCGGCCGCATCATGGACCACCTTGAAAAGGGCACCCTTGACTTGTCGCAACTGAAGTACCTGGTGCTCGACGAGGCCGACGAGATGCTCAAGATGGGTTTTGCCGAAGACGTGGAGACAATCCTCGCGTCCACGCCGGACACCAAGCAGGTGGCGCTCTTCTCCGCCACCATGCCGCCGCAGATCCGCCGTCTGGCTGCGAAGTATCTGAACGACCCCCAAGAGATCACGATCAAGCGCAAGACCACCACGTCGTCGACCATCCGTCAGCGCTACCTCATCGTGAGCTTCCCGCAAAAGCTCGACGCGCTGACCCGCATTCTCGAGGTGGAGAACTTTGAGGCGATGCTGGTCTTCACGCGCACCAAGAATGACACCGAGACGGTGGCAGAGAAGCTCCGCGCGCGAGGCTTCGCCGCGATGTCAATCAACGGCGACGTTGCCCAGGTGCAGCGCGAGCGCACCATCAAGCAGCTCAAGGAAGGCAAGCTTGACATCTTGGTGGCAACTGACGTTGCCGCCCGCGGCCTCGACGTTGACCGCATCAGCCACGTGGTCAACTTTGACATCCCCATCGACACCGAGTCATATGTGCACCGCGTGGGCCGCACTGGGCGCGCGGGCCGCTCGGGCGATGCCATCAGCTTTGTGACACCGCGCGAACGCCGCATGCTGGGCGCCATCGAGAAGGCCACGCGCCAGCCGCTCACTGAGATGCATTGGCCAAGCGTCGATGACGTCAACGCCACGCGCCTAGCTCGCTTTGACGAGTCCATCACTCAAGCCCTCACGCAGTCGGCACGCATCGCCAGCTTCCGCGACATCATCGGTCACTACGTGGAGCACCACGACGTTCCCGAGACCGACGTTGCGGCGGCACTCGCGGTGGTGGCACAGGGCGACACTCCCCTGCTGCTCGATGCCGCTGCCGAGCCCAAGCCGCAGACGTTCGCCAAGGACTCTGGCGCCCCTCGCGGAGGCGAGGGAGGACGCGAGGCGCGCGAGCGCAGGGCACCTGCGTCCGGCTTTGCGACGTATCGCATTGCCGTTGGCAAGCGACACAAGGTGGAGCCGCGTCAGATTGTTGGCGCGCTAGCCAACGAGGGCGGGCTCTCGCGCGGCGACTTTGGCGCCATCAAGATCCAGCCCGACTTCTCGCTCGTGGACCTGCCAAAGGACCTGTCTCCCGACGTCTTCCGGAAGCTCAGCGGCACGCGCATTAGCGGCAAGCTCATCGAACTGCGGCTGGACTCTGGGCCCGGCGGCCCGCGTGCGGGTGGCGGTTACAAGGGCAAGAATCCGCGCCCCGCGAGCGAGCGCGGACCTAGAAAGCCGCGTCACTAGCCCGCAATTGCACCAGTGGACCCGCTTCTCGGCGAGTCCGTCAACGCATCCAACGCCTTAGCGAGCCTACGCGCACGCACGGCATCCGTTGTGGCGGTCATGAGCGGATGCAGAATCGAGAATCGCTGGGCGCTCGACAGCGCCTCGAAGCGAGCACGCGCCGAAGGCGACGCGGCGAGCGCGGCTGCGAGGTCGTCGGGCACCACCGCCGTGGCGGGGCCTGCATACGCACGCTCCCACCGTCCGTCGGCCTTGGCCCTGTCCACCTCCGCCATGCCGCGCGCCCGCATAGCGCCCGCCTCGGTGAGCTGGGAGACGAGTTGCACATTGCGCTGTGACCACAGGGATCGGACTCTGCGCGGCGTGAATCGCTGCACGAACGTGGCGTCATCGAGAGACTGCTTCTGCCCGTCGATCCAGCCGCTGCACAGTGCAGCCTCGAGCGCCTGCGCATAACTGAGCGACGTAGGCACGGTGGTGCCCTTCTTCGCGAGCACGAGCCATACGCCATCGGACACGCTCTCGTTGGCATCGAGCCATGCGCGCCACGCCGCAGCATCTTCGACAACCAGCGTCAGTACATCTTGGGGCAACGGCATGCGGCCCATGTTAGGGCGTGGAGCTGACAAAGCAGCCCCAGCGCGGCCACCGGCGTTAGGCCCGGCGCGCTCCAAACAGGGCGTAGAGCAGGGGGATCACGGAGGATCCCATCATGACCACACCGATTCCCTCGTTGCCGTTGTGCAACACCGCGCCAGCAATGAGCAGGGCCGTGAACAGCAGCGCCCCAATCGCACGCTTGACGTAGCGCTCAACGCGGGCAATCTGGGCCTCTACGGCGGGCACATGTATGGGGAGCGTCCCATCCTCAAGTCGATCAAGCACAGAGTCCACCCTGTTGGGCAGCTTCCACGCGATCCCCGCCACCTCGGCGGCCTGCTTGGCAAAGTCCGCAACCAGGTTCCGGCTCTCGCTCTTAAGCAGCGCCAACGCATACGGCTCCACCGAGTCCCAGATGTTGTACGCGGGGTTGAGCGAGCTGCACAGCCCCGAGGTGAGCGACATCGCGCGCCCAATGAGCAGGAAGTCTTGGGGAAGTTGGAAGGGCTGGTTGAAGAGCACATCGCCAAACTCCTGCGCAAAGTCACGGAACTCGCTGGGGTCCACCTCTCGCAGCTCGGCGAAGCCCATCCCGCCAAAACGCTCGAACACGTGAGTCATAACGACTTCCAGCTCGTGCGTATTGGACCCGGGGAGCAGCACACCGGCACCTTGAATCGCCTCAACGATGCCCTTGCCGTCGCGCCCAGCCGCCGCGATGAGCAGCTTTCGCAAGTTCCCACGCAGGGTGGCCGGGATTTCGCCCATCATGCCAAAATCCACAAACGTCAAAACCCATGCCGGGCCGACGCTGGGGTTGGCTGCCGCGGAGACGAACAGATTTCCTGGGTGGGGATCGGCGTGGAAAAAGCCGTACTCAAACAGTTGGTCGAACATGATCTCCGCGAAGGTCGTTGCCACCTCTTTGGGATCGATCCCCGCGTGTGCCAAGCCAACCTTGTCCGTGACCTTGATTGCCGTGACGTCCTCGAGGGTGAGCACTCGCTTGGTGGTGCGCTCCCATGCCACTTGTGGCACCCTGACGCGGGGATCGTCGGCGAACATCTCCGCAAACCGCTCGGCATTCGCCGCCTCGTGAAGATAGTCAATTTCCTCAAGGCTCGTGGCGGCGAACGACTCGACCAGTGCCGGCACATCCGCGCGCTTTGAGATGACGCGAAAGCGAGCCATCCACACCGCGATGCGGCGCAAGGCGCGCAGGTCAATGGCGACCACCTCGTCGATTCCGGGCCTCTGGACCTTCAAGACCGCGCCGTCGAACCCCGTCTGGGCAGCGTCGGCTTCCCTGAGGCGAACCCGGTAGACCTGCCCAAGTGATGCCGCCGCTACTGGAGTCTCGTCAAATTCCGCGAATACGTGGTCGAACGGCAAGCCCAACTCAGCCTCCGCGAGAACGCGAATCTGCTCGAAGGGCACCGCTGGTACCTCGTCTTGCAGTCCCTCGAGCTCCTTGGTGAGCTCCGGAGGGAGCACGTCAAGGCGCGACGACATGTACTGGCCCACTTTGATCATGAGCCCGCCGAGCTCCACCGCGAGGGTGCGGAAGCGGCGCGCAAACCGAACCATACGTGCCGAGCGCCCGCGCGCGGCAAACTTAGCGAGGCCAATGCGCGGCAGGAGAAAGTCGTACCACCACGTGACGGCAAAGACCCACGTGGCAAAGCGGATGATGCGGCGGTACCGTGCGCGGCCCGTAGCGGCGTGAGGCATGCTGCTACTCCTCATCCCCGACGGTCACGCGGAATACCCGTCAGGACTGCGCCAGAATCGAATAAATCTTACGACGCGTCTCCGTGAGGAGGTCCGCCGCCTCTTGCCTTTGCTCGGCGTTTCCCGTGCGGGCAACCTGAGCCACGGCCTGCGCCAGCTCCATGCCGGCTTTGGAGACGGTGCCGAGCATGCTGCCCTCCGAGGACTCCGCCTTTGCCCACGGCGTGGAATCCATAACTTCGGCGGCGGCTTCCGTGCCTTCTTGCGTGAGGGTGTAGGTCTTGCGATCCTGAGACATCTCAGACGTCACGAGCCCCTCGTCCGCGAGCAGCTGGAGCGTTGGATAGATGGATCCGGCGCTCGGCTTCCAACGGCCGTCGGTGCGCTCCTCGATTGCGCGGATCAGCTGGTACCCGTGCATGGGACCCTCGGTGAGCAGCGCAAGGATCGCCGTGCGAACATCGCCCCGGCCCATGCGCGTGCTCACCTTGCTGTCAAAATTGGCGCGGAATTGAGACATGGCCTCCCACATCGCGTCGGGGGAAAACTTGTTCTGATCATTCATGACGACCTCCTAGTGCGTGCCTCGCTCGCAGTGAACGATAGTGAGCGATATATCGCTATCTTCACACGGATGCAGGCGGCGCGCAAGTGCATCAGCTGGCCGCCATCACCGGCCCCACTTTGTCCAGGTAGCAGCGGCCGCACAACGATTCATAGTCGGCATCCTGCCCATCGATCGCCACCTGTGCGCCATGAGAAACGAACTCGCCCCCAATGACCCGGCCATTGAAAATCGCCTTGGAACCGCATCGGCAGATGGTCTTCAACTCCTCGATCGAATGCGCAATCTCGAGCAATCGCAAGGACCCCGGGAAGGAGTGCGTCATGAAGTCGCCGCGCAGGCCGTAGCAGAGCACGGGCACACCGTGCCGGACGGCCACAACGAAGGCCTCGTCCACTTGCGCAGGCGTGAGGAATTGCGCCTCGTCAATGAAGACGGCCGCGGTCTTGGCAAGAGGTGCGTGCGCCTCTAACGCCGCGATGAGCGAGGCATCGGGCCCAAGCAGTATGTCGACTGGACGCTCCACCCCGATCCGTGAAGCAATGAACTCTCTCGCTTTGGTGTCCGCGCCAGGTTTGACGATGACGGGGTGCTGATCGCGTTCCTCGTAGTTGTACGCAGCGGTGAGGAGCAGGGCGGTCTTGGACGAGTTCATCGCCCCATACCGGAAGTAGAGCTTGGCCATTGGGAAACCCTAGCCGCCCAGCGCGGTCAACCTCATTACCAGTCGTGCACTGTGCCGTCGGCGAGGCGGTTGAAAGGCAGATACGCCCGGGTATACGGATACTTTCCCGCCTCATCGAGATTCAGTTCAACGCCAATGCCCGGCTTGTCGCCAGGGTGGAGACGGCCCTCGCTCCACGTATACGACTGCTCGAACACCGCGTTGGTCTTGGCGCCGTGCTTCATGTACTCCTGGATGCCAAAGTTGTGAATGGCGAGGCCGAGGTGCATGGCTGCGGCCATCCCAACGGGCGAGATGTCAGTAGGACCGTGCATGCCGGACTTGATTTGGTATTGCGCCGCGAACTCGAGCACCCTCTTGAGGTGGGTGATCCCACCCGTGTGAGTGACTGCCGAACGCACGTAGTCGATGAGTTGCTCGCGGATTATCTGCTGGTAGTCCCACACGGAGTTGAAGATCTCGCCAATGGCCAAAGGCGTGGTGGTGTGCTGACGCACCAGTCGCAGCGCCTCCTGGTTCTCGGCGGGAGTGTAGTCCTCGAGCCAGAACAGGTCGTAAGGCTCAAGGCTCTTTCCCAAGCTCGCGGCTTGGATAGGCGTCATGCGGTGGTGGCCATCGTGGAGCAGCATGGGCTCTGGCCCAAACTCGCTTCTCACAGCCTCAAACACGGTGGGCACGTGACGCAGATAGCTGCGCGTGTCCCAGTCCTCTTCGCTTGGCAAGGGGCCGCGCTGCGCGGGCTCGTAGTCATAGCGGACGCCCTCGCCGTTGTCCGCCTGGGAGTTTGAGGCGATGCCGTAGATGGCCCGCAATCCGGGCACGCCGGACTGCACGCGGATGGCCCTGAATCCCTGCTCTTGGTAGGAGCGCACGCTGTCAAACAACTCAGGGAGCGACTTGCCCGAGGCATGTCCGTAGGCGAGCAGCCCGGTGCGAGAAGCGCCGCCGAGCAATTGGTACAGCGGCATGTTGGCCGCCTTGGCCTTGATGTCCCATAGCGCAACGTCTACCGCCGCGATGGCGGCCATCGTCACGGGGCCGCGTCGCCAATACGCGCTGCGGTAGAGGAATTGCCAGGTGTCTTCGATGTTGTGGGCGTCGCGGCCCAGCAACAAAGGCACCACGTGGTCCGTCAGATACGCCACAACGGCGAGCTCGCGACCGTTCAAGGTGGCGTCTCCCAGGCCCGTGTGACCCTCATCCGTTGTGAGCTTCAGCGTCACGAAATTTCTATCAGGGCTGGTGACGATGACTTCCGCGCGGTCTATTTTCAAGGCAACTCCTGGTGTTGTGTGGTGAGCTCGTTGACGACGTCCAACTGCCCAATGACGGCGTCGATGAATGCCTGGGAGCGACCCACCTCCGCGGGGAAGATCGAGGTCATCCCAAGGATTGCCCGGACGGCAGCGCCGCGGTCTGCGTTGAGCGCTGTGGTCGATGGCACGGCGCCGGTCAATCGGGCCGCCATGGGATCCTCCAGGTCACTGCTCCCGGGGTCTCCGGCCCGCGCGATGTGGGCGATCCACGCGGCCACGAGGAGCGCAAGATGGCGAGGAGTAGCACCCGCATTGAGGCGATCAGACACGGTGCCAACCACCCTGTTTGGCAACTTCTGCGAGCCGTCCGCGCCCACTTGAGCCGTGGTGTGGGCCAAGTTGGGATTGGCGAAGCGGTCAACGACGCTGTCCCTGTAAGCCTCGAGGTTCATTCGCGCGGGCGCCGTCAGCGTGGGCAACACGTCTTCGTTGATCAACTGCAAACTGAGCGCGCGCACGGTGGGATCCGCAATCGCTTCCGCAATGGTCGCGTATCCCAGCAAGCCACCAAGCCAGGCAAGGAACGAGTGAGTGGCGTTCAAAATGCGCAGTTTGACTGCCTCATAGGGCGCTACGTCATCAGTGAGGATCGCTCCGGCAAGTTCCCACCGTGGGCGCTCGCCCGCAAAGTTGTCTTCGATGATCCATTGTTGGAATGGCTCGGCAACCACGAGCGCGCTGTCCGTCAACCCCAACATCCCCAAGGCCTCAGCGCGATCCGCGGCAGTCGTCGCAGGCGCGATGCGATCCACCATCGTGGAGGGGAAGGTCACGCTCGAATCGAGCCAACGCATGAGCCCGTCATGCGCGGGCAGGGCGCTGGCCAACTCATAGACGAGGTCCCGCGTCACCTGGCCATTGCTCGCCAGGTTGTCGCAGGAGACCACGGTGAACGGCGCGCCGCCGGCGCGGAATCTGCGGGTCAGTCCGCGCACCAAGAGACCCATTGGCGTGCGGCACGCCTCCCCTGCCCCACCACCAGCAGTATCCCCCGCACCGGCCGCATCCGCTGCGAGCTCCCGAGCAACCAATGAGAGGTCGTGTTGAACGTCAACACTGTCGAGGTCCACTCGCCCGTCCGCCCCCCGCGAGTACCCCTTTTCGGTGAGTGTGAGCGTGGCGAGGTGCACTTCAGGCGACGCTAAGGCATCGAGAACGTCCTCAGACCTGTCGCCCGGCCACGCGACGTCCCTGATGCTGGCCACGAGCCGCAAGTGGACGGAGTCCCGCCCTTTGAAGAGAACTCCGTACAGGCAATCTTGAGGCGCCAGCTGTCTCACCACAGCGTCGGAACGGCCCGTGACGCCAAAGATGCCCCAGCGCGTCTCCCCCGCCGCACGCGCCGCATCCTCGGTGCAAACGGCGAGGTGAGCGCGGTGGAATGCGCCTATGCCAAGGTGCACCATGCCAATGGTGAGCGCGCGAGGATCCACGCTTGGCAGCGTGACGCTGTCACTCGATGCCACGCCCTGGAGCGTCTGCAGGTTGAGCCGGCGCTCGCCCTCCGCACCCACAGTTGCTGGTGACCCCCCGCTAGTCATCCCGCGACTCGCGGACGCGTGCCACCAGCTGAGTTGGATTGATGAACCGCAGCGCAATGACCAGGATGACGAGCATCATCGCGGTGTAGATGACACCCATGGCGGAGATCAGCTGGCGAGACTCGCCGCCGCCCGCGCTCGTCATGGCACGGTAGATGGCAACCACCAGTGTGTCCGACGACGGCCCGGATACCAGGAACGTTAGATCGAACATGCCAACCGTGCGCACCAGCACCAAGATGCTCGCCGCGAGAATTCCGGGCACGAGCAGCGGCCCAAGAATTCTCACAAAGACCTGCCGCATGTTGGCGCCGCTCATGCGTGCCGCATTTTCAATGGCGGGGTTGATCTGCTCGATGAACGGCGTCATGGTGATGATCACGAACGGCACCGACGGCACGAGGTTTACGAGGATGACGGCGATGATGGTCCGGCCAAGGCCAAAGTTGTACATCACGGTTGCGAGTGGGATGCCAAACGTGATGGGCGGAATCAGAATCGGCAACAGAAAGAGCAGCATGACTAGCCCTTTACCAGGGAACTTGCTGCGTGCCAGCACGTACGATGCGGGCACTCCCAAAATGACTGAGATCACGATGACCGAGAACGCAACGAGGAGCGTCACGCCGATGGTGTGGGTGAGATCAAACCGCGTCCAGGCCTCTTGGTACCAGCTCAGCGTGAAATGCTCCGGCAGCCATGTGTCGAACCACGGCTTGCCGAACGAATCCACGACCACGCTCAGCACAATGCCAAACAGGAACACGAAGAACGCCGTGATGCCGAACCACACAAACCACACGCTTGGGGTTGCCGAGAGGGACTTTTCGCCCGGCGCTTTGGTTTGCGCTGGCTTGGCTCGCGTTGCCGTGCCCGACGCTGTCTTAGCTGCGGTGCTCATCACCCCTTCCCTCCCGTGGAGCCTCGGTAGAGGAACGAACGACCAAAGAACACGATGGCTATCACCGCGAGTTCAACGCCGCCCATCATGATGGCGATGGTGGAGGCCATGCTGTAGTCCAACTGTTCGGCAAAAGACCTATACGCCATGAGCGCCAGCACGCGAGTGCTTCCCGACGCGTCACCAACGAGGCGAGCGGAGGGGAACACGCTGAACGCCAACACGAACGTGAGGATGAAGGTGGTGGCGAGTCCGGGCGCCAGTAGCGGCAAGGTGATGCGCGTGAACCTGCGCTTCCAGTTGGCACCCAGCGTCCTCGCTGCGGCTTCCAAGGACGGATCGATGCCTGAAAGGTAAGAAGAGATCAGCAGATACGCGAACGGGAAGCCGGAGATGACGAGCGAGAAGAACACGCCGATGTAGTTGTTGACGAGAGGCAATGGCTCGGAGATCAGCCCTATCTCCATGAGGAAGCGGTTGAGCCATCCCTGCCTGCCAGCAAAGAGCAGCAGGCCTTGCGCGGTGAGCACGGTTCCCAGCGCGATAGGCAGCACCAGCAGAATCTGAGTGGTGCGCTTGCCTCGGAACCGGCCGCGGAACTTGTACGCGATGGGGATGGAAACGATCACGTTGAAAAGCGCGGCGGGCAACGCGAGTCGCATCGTGAGCCACACGGAATCGAAGATGAAGGAATCCTTGAAGAAGGCGATGTAGTTGGCGAATATGCCGCCACCCCATTGCTCTTGGGTGGCGCCTTCAGGCTGAAACGTGAGCCCGATGCCATAAGCGAACGGATACACAAAGAGCGCAATGGCAAACACCACCGCTGGTGCCAGCAACCACAGACGCGCGTCAATGCCGCGCTCGGCGAGTCGGTGACGAGCGCTCGCTGATTGCCTTGCGCGCGCGGGCTTTGTGGTGGGTGAGGTCACGACCGCACCTCCTCGAGCTCCGCCTCTCCCGCAGAGAGCGCCTCGAGCTGCGCGCGGTAGATGAGGGCGCGTGCGGGATCAATATCCACCACCACCGTCTCGCCAGAAACGGGCGGAAAGTCTGCGTGCACAAACAAGGTGTGGCCGCTATTGGTGGTCACCCCAAGGCTGAATTCGCGGCCGTGGTACTCAACGATTCCCACTGTCGCAGTGACGGTGTTGGCAGTACTCGCGGCCGTGTCACCACTCGCGCGTCTCACCCGCAGGTCCGACGGCCGCATCGCCAAACGAATGGCGTCGCCTTTGTTGGCGGCATCGACGAGCGTGCCGCGCAAGGACAGACCTCCACCGGCCACTACTGCGGTGGTGCCGTCCACAGCGTCGACGGTCAAGTCCAAGAGGTTGCGATAGCCCATGAAATCGGCAACGTGCCAATTCGCCGGGTGATCGTGCAGCTCCTCCGGGGTGCCGATTTGCTGTGCCCTGCCCTCGCGAAGCACCACGAGGCGGTCTGCCATCGATAGGGCTTCTTCCTGGTCATGGGTCACGTAGACCGTGGTGAGGCCCAACTCCTGGTGCAGGCGTCTGATTTCCGTCCGCATCTCGAGGCGGAGCTTGGCGTCGAGATTGGAGAGAGGCTCGTCCATGAGCACGAGCCGCGGCTCGATAACGATTGCGCGCGCGATTGCCACGCGCTGTTGCTGCCCGCCCGAGAGCTGACCCGGCAACTTGCGCGCGTGATCCTCGAGTTTGACGAGCGCCAGAGCGTCGGCCACCTTGGCGTCGATTTGCGCCTTAGGCAGGCCGCGCATCTGCAGGCCAAAGGCCACGTTTTTGGCGATGGTCAGGTGTGGGAACAAGGCGTAGTTCTGAAACACCATGCCAAAGTCCCGCTTTTCAGGCGGCAAGACGTCAACCCGCTTGCCGTCAATCACGATCTCGCCGTCCGTGAGAGGAAGCAGCCCTGCCAGACAATTCAGTGCTGTGGACTTCCCACAGCCTGACGGTCCGAGCAGGGCGATGAACTCGCCCGCCCGGATCGTCAGGTTGAGATCGGCCAGCGCCTCGCGGCCCCCAAAACTGCGTCCAACGTTCTTCAGTTCGAGGGACTCGAATGCATTGGCAGATATGGACATGTTGCTACTTCGCCTCGAACTTGCCGGTGCCGATTTCGCGGTCCCAGATATCGAACGCCTTGACAAGGTTGTCCGGCGTAAGCGGAGTGGCCTTGGGTGCCGAGTCAATCAGCGCGTCGTACCAGTCACGGCCAAACTCCGCGAGCAGATCCTGGCTGGCCTGTGGGGCCTTGTCCAGCGTCGCGTCCTTCACAGCGGGTCCCGGGTAGAAGTAGCCGCTGTCGTAGGCCATGGCGTTGATCTCCGGGGTCAGCATGTACTGCAGGAGCAGCAGGATGGCCGAGATCTTGTCAGCGGACTGTCCCTTGGGGATAACCGCGTAGTGCGCGTCCGTGACCCACGTGAACTCATCGAAGGGCGCGGCCTCGATCGTTGCCGGTTCCTTGTCCGTTGCGCGGGGCTCGATGTCCCAACCGGTGGTGGTGGGGATCAGCGACCACGTGCCGTCGGCAACGTTGGTGATGACCTGGCCCGTGCCCGTTGGATAGTTGTCGATAGTGGTGCCCAGGTCCTTGAGGTAGGCCCACGTCTTGTCCCACCCATTGACGGGATCCTGCGGATCCTTGTCGCCGAGCATGTACGGCAGGCCCATGAGGAACGTGCGGCCCGGGCCGGAGTTGGCGGGGCGCGCGTAGCCGAACTTGCCGGGGTTCGCCTTGGCCCACGCCAACAGCTCCTCGGGAGTGGACGGGACGTCTGTCACCACTGCGGGGTCGTACTGAAGCAGCGGTCCCGAGGGGTAGTAGGTGGTGACTACGCCGTAGCCCTCCGACAGCCCCTGCATCGCCGCCGCCGGCTCCAGGTAGTTGGCCTGGTTAGACACGCGGTCACCGTACTCATCCACGATGGGGATCCACAGGTCCTGGCCGATTCCGGCCGAGAGTCCGTCGGTTCCCGTCATGACGAGGTCCACGGACAGTTTGCCGCTCTCCACCTGGGGCTTAATGGTGCCAACCAAGTCTGGAGAGCCAGCGCTCTCCCACGTGACACTGGAGATCACATCTGGGTGATCTTTGACGAACTGATCAATCATGGGGCCCGTGAGCTTCTGGTTGCCTGCCACATCCAGAATGTTGAGCGTGACCGGTGCCGATGGCTTGTCCGGCACGCCCGAGGCGGCAACGGCGGGGCCAGTGGCATCGTCATTTCCGCTGTTGGGAGCGCTGCAGCCCGTGATTGCGAGGGCAGTCACGGTGACGATCGTCGCCGCTATACCTGTACCCCTTCGTACATGCATTGTGGAATCCTTCCCATTTCTCCTTTGATCCAGGCTTCATCGCCTGGAAACTTTGCTGGCCCGTGCGGGCCTAAGAGCTGCCGCGCGCCGCCTTAGACGGGACTACGCCGGTGGATTGCCTCACCATGAGTTCCACGGCGATGTCCTCTGGAGGCGGCGCATCTGTGTTGCGTCCCAGGAGTGCGTCAAGCAGTGCGTCCACACTCACCCGTCCCGCCTGCACGCGGGGCAGGTCCACCGAGGTGAGGGCCGGGCGCACCATGGACGCCACGGGCGCGTTGTCAAAACTCGCCACGCTGATGTCATCCGGCACCGCGAGTCCGCGTTGCCCCAGGAGATCGATGAGTCCAACCGCCATGAGGTCGTTGTACGCAACCACCGCAGTGACATCGCTGGCGATCGCGAGATCCGCCGCCTGCACGCCGCCGGAAACCGTTGGTGGGAAATTGCCCAACTCGAGAAGCGTCAAACCCTCCGTCACCGCGCCAAACTCGCGAAACGCGTGGGCCCTCTTGCCGCTGGACCACGACGTCACGGGACCGCCCACATAAGCGATGCGCCGGTGTCCCAGCGCGATGAGGTGACGCATGATGGCGTTGACGCCGCCCGCGTTGTCGAAGCTCACGGAGAGCACGCCGTCTACCACGCGATTGACGAGCACCATCGGCGTGCTGAGCGCCAATTCCTTCACCGACTCCGCGCTGCCACGGGCGGAGCAGAGGATCACGCCATCCACTTGCTTGGCGATGCTGCGCACCAACTCGGCCTCGAGCTTTGGATCTTCGTCGCTGTCCGCGATGAACACGGGGTAGCCGAGCGCGCGGGCGCGGTCTTGGACGCCTTTGCCGATGGATCCAAAGAACGGATTTTCGAGATCCGGCACCACGAGGCCGATGCATCCCGTACGCCCAGTGATGAGCCCGCGCGCCGCCCTATTTGGCTCGTAGCCCATCTGTTGTGCGGCTTGCTGAACCACCGTGCGGGTTGGTTCCGCGACCTTGTCCGGAGAGGTGAACACGCGGGAAACCGTGGAGATGGACACCCCTGTAGCGCGAGCGAGGTCGCGGATCGTCACGGCCATTCGGCACCTCCTCGTGCACTGCGCGGACCGGGGTGTCGCGGCAGTGCGTACATTGTGCAAACGTTCCCACTGATATGTCAAGCGGAACCGAAATCCATTGCGCCAGCTGGCCGTAGCTGGCCACAAAGCCATGGCGCAACGGCCGATTTGCCCGTATAGTGCGAGAAATTGTTGCCCGAACAGGCACTTGCAATGAGAACCTGCGAATGAAACAACATGCTAGTTTTGTTTCATTCGCCGCAGACACAGGGAAATTGGGAGGCACGCCGATGGCCACAGCGCAGGGTCAACCTTGGGCGCTCCATCCGGATAGGGCGCTGCCCGCCGAACCCGGCGTGAGGGCACTTGCGCGCGAGATTTACGCGCAGACCGCTCCCCTGCCCATCGTTGCGATGCATGGCCATGTGGCCGCCGCGGACATCCGTAACAACGCCGGCTTTGGCGATCCAACCGAGTTGCTCATCATTCCTGATCACTACCTCATTCGCATGCTCGTCTCGCAGGGGTATAGCCACGAGGAGTTGGGAGTGGTGCCGCAGGATTCGGCGCGCGCTGTGGGCCCCGTGGAGACGGATCATCGCCTCATCTGGAGGCGATTTGCGGAGAACTGGAAACTCTTCCGCGGCACACCTACGCGCTATTGGCTCGAACATGAACTCGGCGAGATCTTTGGCGTCACCGCGGAGCTCTCCGCGACCACGGCTGACGCCATCTACGACCAGCTCACGGAACAGCTCGCTCGGCCTGAATTTCACATCCAGCCGCTCTTTGACACGTTCAAGATCGAGATTCTCAGCACCACCGATGCTCCAGATGCGTCCCTTGAGGACCATGAGGCCTTGGCGCGTGCCGGCTGGGGAGAGCGGGTGGTACCCACGTTCCGGCCCGACGCACTCTTCTACCCACACACGCACTCGTGGCGCGCGCACGTGGACTCGCTCGGTGAGCGCAGTGGTGTGGATACCTCGGATTACGACGGCTATCTAGCCGCCCTCAAGCAACGCAGAAGCGCGTTCATTGCGGCGGGGGCGCGCGCGTCAGATCACGGCCACCTCTCCGCGAATACGGAGCCTCTGGACCTTGCCCAAGCACGCTGGCTCTTCCGGGACGCGCAGGTGGCACCGCTCTCCGCAGCCGATTCAGACGCCTTCGCCGCCCACATGCTGTTCGAAAGCGCACGCATGGCACTCGACGACGGATTGGTAATGCAACTGCACACCGGGGTGGTCCGCAATCACTCGCCACACATGCTGGACTCCTATGGCACCGATGTTGGCTTCGACATCCCGCGAACGGCCGAGTTCACGGAGGGCTTGCGGCCTCTGCTCTCGGCGTTTGGCCACGAGCCGGGCTTTCGCCTCATCCTCTTCACCGTTGACGAATCCACGTATTCGCGGGAACTGGCGCCCATTGCGGGTGCCTACCCCTCCGTGAAACTGGGTGCACCTTGGTGGTTCCTCGACTCCCCGCACGGCATGGCGCGCTTCCGCCGGCTCACCACGGAGACGGCCGGCTTCTACAACACGAGCGGCTTCGTTGACGACACTCGCGCCTTCGCATCCATCCCGGCGCGTCACGACTTGGCTCGCCGCGTAGATGCGGGTTACCTCGCGGGCCTCGTAGCGGAATATCGACTACCGCTTGAAGAGGCCATCGAGACGGCCGTGGATCTTGCTTACCGCTTGCCACGCGAGTCATATGCTCGCCGCGACGGAGGCGCACAATGACGGTCGCGCCGGTGCGCACTCCACTGCCGCAGCGATTGCGAACCAACCCCATCATCGCCGTGCTGCGCGCGCGTGAGGCAAGCGCATGTGACCCCGTCATTGACGCCCTCATCGCGGAGGGCGTGGTCTCGATAGAGCTCACGCTGACGACCCCCGGCACCATCGATGCCCTGCCTTCTCTCCTCGCGCGGGTGGGCGATGCCGCAGACGTTGGCGTGGGCACGGTGACCTCGAGCGACCACGCGCAACAGGCCATTGACGCCGGAGCCGCCTACCTGGTCACACCCATCACGCAACCCGAGATCATCGCCACGGCTCGCGCTGCGACCGTGCCGGTTATCCCAGGTGGCCTCACACCAACTGAACTATTCGACGCCTGGCAAGCCGGAGCGTCGGCCGTAAAGGTGTTCCCTGCGCAAACTGTTGGGCACGCCTATGGTGCGCACTTACGTGGCCCCTTTCCGGAGATCGAGTTCATTCCGTCCGGGGGCGTGACGTTGGAGCAGATTCCGCTGTGGCTCAACGCGGGTGCGGTTGCCGTCAGCCTTGGCGGACCGTTGCTTGGAGATGCCCTCGCGGGCGGCTCCTTGGCGGCGCTGCGAGAACGGGCGCGCACCGCGGTAGAGCTAACGCAGTCAACCGGCCGCTGAGGTAGCTCGCTCTACTAGGGAAAGCAGGCCGGGCGCCGATTCCACGAGGCTCTCCATGGGACAGCGGAACCGCAAAGCGCTCACGCTGACCGCGCCGATCGGCTTCGTGGATGAGGCCCCAAACACGGGAACGGCGATGCAGTTAATGCCCAGTTCGTTCTCTTGATCGTCCGCACCAAAACCGCGCTCGTGAGTCACGTGCAGCTCGTTGAGAAACGCGTCCACATCCGTAATAGTGAATTCGGTGCGCGCAGCCAGCACCGCATCGCCAAGCCACTCGAGCAACTCCTCCTTGGTGTTTACGTGGTAACTCAGCAGCAGCTTGCCCACGGCCGTGCAGTACACGGGATTGCGCCCCCCAACGGTGGAGGTGAGCTTCACGGCGCCTTGTGGTGGATCCACTTTGGCGCGATAGACAACGTCGTGACCCTCCATGACGGCGTAGTGGGCCGTCTCGCGGTACTCCCCCGCCAATTGCTGCAAAAGAGGCTCGATGCGGGCGGTCTCCGGGCGCGCGCCGTAGTTGCTGAACGCGAGCCGGAAGAACTCATCGCCGAGCGCATACTGGCCCCGTGAAGTCTGAGTGGCGAGCGATGCCTTGCGGAGGGCCGCCAGCGCACGGTGCACGGTTGGCTTGGGGCTGTCCAGCGCCGCGGCAAGTTCCTCGAGCGTGGCGCCATCTGGGCGGCGTCCAAGCTCGGTGAGCACGGCGAGAACGCGATCCGCACCAACGAGGCGGCTTCCCGCGTCACGTGCCGTCTCCTGTACCATAATTCCAGATAGTGTAGCCGAATTCTAACTATTGGAACAGGATCATTGTGGATCACCTGCGCAGCGCGGATTGGTATGGGGGCTCGGACAGGAATGCGTACATCCACAGGGCCTGGATGCGCCGGGGACTTCCTGCAGATGCGCTGGACGGCAGCAAGCCACAGATTGCCATTGCCAACACCGCGTCCGATCTCACCCCATGCAACATGCATCTCAATGAGGTCGCTGAAGCCGTCAAGCAAGGCATTTGGGAAGCCGGAGGGGTGCCGTACAACCTTCCGGTTGTCTCGATAGGCGAGACGCAGGTCAAGCCCACCGCCATGCTGTGGCGAAATATGGCGGCGATGGCTATGGAAGAGATGTTTCGCGCCAATCCCGTGGACGGCTTGGTGCTGCTCGGCGGCTGCGACAAGACCATCCCTGCTCTCCTCATGGCCGCGGCATCGGTCAACTTGCCCGCGATAGTTGTGCCCGGTGGCCCGATGCTCACCGGTCACTTCCGCGGCGTTGCCTTGGGCTGTGGCACAGACGTGTGGCGTCTCAGCGAGGAGGCGCGCGCGGGCACCATCAGCAACGAGCAGTTCTTGCAGTCCGAGCAGTCGATGATTCGCAGCAAAGGCCACTGCAACACGATGGGCACCGCCTCCACCATGGCCGTTGTTGCCGAGGCGCTCGGCATGACGATCCCCGGGTTTGCAGGCACGCCCGCCGCCGATGCACGGCTGCTTTCAATGTCTCACGACACGGGGCGCCTCATCGTTGACCTCGTGGTGCAGGGCCGCCGACCCAGCGACATCATGACCAAGGAATCGTTCCTCAACGCGATCATCGCAGTGGCCGCAGTTGGTGGTTCAACCAACTCGGTGGTGCACCTGCTCGCCATCGCTGGCAGGCTGGGCCTGGACCTCACGCTCGACGACTTCGACGCGGCCGGCGCGGGTGTGCCGGTGCTCGCAAACCTGCAGCCAAGCGGCACGTTCCTCATGGACGACCTCTACCGCGCGGGCGGCCTGCTCGCGCTGCTGTCCCAGATCAAGGACCTGCTGCACCCGGAGCCCATCACGGTCACGGGCAAGCCGCTTGTGGAGTACCTCGTAGACCAACCCGTGTACGACGACACCGTCATCCTTCCCCGCACGGCGCCCCTCATGGACGACGCCGGCATCGCCGTGTTGCGCGGCAACCTCGCTCCACACGGCGCAATCATCAAGCCGGCCGCCGCAACTGCGGAACTGCTGCAGCATGTGGGCCCAGCCGTGGTGTTTGACAGCGTGGAGGACATGCGCGATCGCATTGACGATCCCCTGCTGGAGGTGACGGCAGATTCGGTGCTCATTCTGCGAGGCTGCGGCCCGCGCGGTTATCCCGGCATGCCCGAGGTTGGCAACATGCCACTCCCCCGCAAGCTCCTGGAACAGGGAGTTCGAGACATGGTGCGCATCAGCGATGGCCGCATGAGTGGCACCGCCTACGGCACCGTGATATTGCACGTGGCGCCCGAGGCCGCTGCAGGCGGACCGCTCGCTTTTGTGCGCACGGGCGACATCATCACCATTGACGTGGCGGGACGATCGCTCACCATGGACGTCTCGCCTGAGGAACTCGTGGCGCGTGGCCAATCCGCTCAGAGTGCCGCGGCATACGCCGCCCCCACGCGTGGCTGGTCAAAGCTCTATGTCGATCACGTGATGCAGGCGGACACCGGCGCCGATCTTGACTTCCTGGTGGGTGCGAGCGGCGACAAGGTGAGCCGTGAGTCCCATTGAGGTGGCTTCGCGCGCCAAAGTAGACAAGGCCGACGCTGCGCTCGGCAAGTCGCTTGGCGCGGCTTTGCCTCGCGAGGGTGCGGTTTCAACGGGTGTGTTTGACCGCGTCGTAGCCGCTGTTGATGCCTCGCACTACTTGCTCACTCCGCGAGCGGTAGTGACGCCAAACACCGTCGCCGAGGTGGCGGAACTGTTCGCGTATGCGACGGCCAACGCGGTCCCACTCACCTTCCGCTCCGGTGGCACGAGCCTTTCCGGACAGGCGTCCACGGACAACATCCTGGTAGACATCCGCAAGCACTTCCGCTCCATCTCCATCGAGGAGCACGGGCTGGTTGCCCGAGTGGGTCCAGGCGCCACGGTGCGGCAAGTGAATGCGCGGCTCGCGCGTCACGGGCGCAAGTTGGGCCCTGATCCCGCGAGCGAGATCGCGTGCACTATTGGCGGGGTTGTTGCCAACAACTCGAGCGGAATGGCGTGCGGTACCAGCCAGAACACGTATCGGACGTTGCGCTCGGCGGTCATTGTGCTACCGAGCGGCACCATCGTGGATACCGCGGCGCCGGACGCCGAGCACGCCCTGCGTGAGGCGGAGCCCGCTCTGTGCGACGCCCTCATGGGGCTGCGGGCCGAGCTCCTGGCTGACAACGAGCTGGTTGCCCAAGTTGCGCGCCAGTACGCCATCAAGAACACCATGGGTTACGGCCTCAACTCACTGGTAGACCACGACTCCCCCGTACAGCTGCTCGCACACCTCATGGTGGGCAGCGAAGGCACCCTGGGATTTGTCGCCGAGGCAACTTTCAACGCGGTGCCCCTCTCGCCGCACGCCGCCACCACGCTGCTGGTGTTCGAGTCCCTTCCCGCCGCAACCGATGCACTCCTGGACATCATCGCGACCTCGCCCGCCACTGTGGAACTCATGGATGCAGCGTCTCTCCGGGCCGCGCGACAGGATCCCGGCTCGCGCGCAGCACTGCCTGATTTTCCACTCGCGGACCACTGCGCGCTGCTCGTGGAGTACCAGGCGCCAACCGCGCCGGAACTCGCAGCTGCGCGCCACGCCGCGGAGGCCCTATTCGCCCGGTTGGCGCTCACCGCTTCCCCGCACATCACGGAGGACCCTGCGGTGCGGGCTGCGCTCTGGCACGTGCGCAAAGGCCTCTATGCCACCATCGCGGGCGCACGGGCGCCCGGCACCACGGCGCTGCTTGAGGACATCGCGGTGCCCGTTGCCAAGTTGGGCGAGACGTGCGCGGGGCTGATCGCGCTCTTCCAACGGCACGGTTACACCGACGCGGTGATCTTTGGGCACGCCAAGGACGGCAACCTGCACTTTCTCATCAACGAGAACTTTGAGGTGCCCGCGAACGTGGAACGCTATCGCGAGTTCACGGAAGACATGGTTGACCTTGTGCTCGCGGCCGGCGGCACCCTCAAGGCCGAGCACGGCACGGGGCGCATCATGGCGCCTTTCGTTGAGCGCCAGTATGGTCCGGCGCTATTCGCGATGATGCGCCGCATCAAGGCCGCCTTTGACCCCCACAACATCTTGAATCCGGACGCCGTAATCACCACGGATCCCAACCTGCACGTGCGCCACCTGAAGACCACCCCGCAAGTTGAGGAGCAGTTCGACAACTGTGTGGAGTGCGGCTACTGCGAGCCCGTCTGCCCCAGCAAGGACCTCACCACCACTCCGCGGCAGCGCATAGTTGTCCAGCGCGCCATCGCTCAGGCCGAGCGCTCCGGCGCCGCGGAGTTGGCCCGCTCCTTGCGCCGCGAGCAGCGCTACGAGGTGGTGGAGACATGCGCCGTTGACGGCATGTGCCAAACTGTGTGCCCCGTCAACATCAACACCGGTGACCTCGTGAAGCGCCTGCGCTCCGAGTCCGTTGGCGCTGTTGAACGTACGTCGTGGGGCGCGGCCTCGCGGTCATGGAAATCCGCTACGCGGCTCGCGGCCACCGCGCTGAACGTGGCCGCGGCCGTTCCCGCCCCACTCGTGACTGTGCCTAACGTCGCCGCCCGTGCGGTGTTTGGCAAAGACGTGGTGCCGCTGTGGTCCAAGGGCTTGCCAAAGGGCGGCACCAAACGCGGGGTTGGTTCCGCGCCACGGCCCGACGCTGGAGTTGCCCAGGCCGTCTACTTCCAGTCATGCCTGGGCAGCATTTTTGGCCCCGCGGAGGGCGGCAACGGCGTGGCGACCGCCTTCACGTCCCTCGCGGACAAGGCCGGTATCACCCTGGTCACTCCCCCAGGGATTGACGGACTGTGCTGCGGTACGCCATGGGCGTCAAAGGGCATTGACAACGGCCACGAAGCGCTTATTGTGCGCACGGTCCAAGCGCTGTGGGAGGCTTCGGACGAGGGGCGACTGCCCGTGGTGTGTGACAACTCGTCTTGCACGGAAGGCCTGGTAACTGCCCTGAAGACGGTCGCGTCAACTCATTCAGAGTATGCCGCGCTGCAGATTGTGGACGCCGTTGACTTTGCGGCAGAGAGGTTCTTGCCGAACCTCCAGATCAATGCCCCGCTCAAGTCCGTGGTGCTGCACCCCACGTGCTCCAGCACCAGGGCGGGCTCTAACCCCAATCTCAACAAGGTCGCCAATGCGCTGGCCACGAAAGTCGCCATCCCTGACGATTGGGGGTGTTGCGGATTCGCAGGCGACCGTGGACTACTGCACCCGGAACTAACAGCCAGCGCCACCCGTCGGGAAGCTGCAAGCGTTGCCGCCCACCCAGCCAACGCCTACCTCTCCTGCAACCGCACGTGCGAAATTGGCATGACGCGCGCAACTGGCCAGCCGTATCGACACGTGCTCGAAACGCTCGACGAGCTTTCCACGCCAACCACGAATGGAGACCAACTATGACCGAATTTGAGGGGCTCGTGGCCGTTGTCACGGGCGGAGCGTCGGGCATTGGCGAAGCCGTTGTCAACCGACTGCACGAGGGCGGCGCCCAAGTGGCGGTGCTGGATCTCAACGCCGCCAGTGCCAACCCGGCCCACTTTGCGGTGACCACGGATGTGGGAGACGACGATTCGGTCAATGCGGCGATCGCGGCGGTCGTGGAGCGGTTTGGGCGCATCGACGTTGTGGTCAATAACGCCGGAATTGGCGCGCAGGGCGACGTTGCCGCCAATCCCGACGAGGAATGGCACCGGCTGTGGAATATCAACGTGGTGGGCATGGTGCGAGTCACGCGCGCTGCGCTGCCGCACTTGCGAAAGTCGCCAGCGGCCGCCGTGGTGAACCTCTCGTCCATTTGCGCCACAGCCGGGCTCCCCCAGCGCGCGCTGTACTCCGCAACCAAGGGTGCGGTGCTCGCGATGACGCGGGCGATAGCCGCGGATCATGTGCGTGAGGGTATCCGCTTCAACGTAGTTAGCCCAGGCACGGCGGATACTCCGTGGATCAACGGGCTGCTCGCCAAGACGGACGACCCTGCGGCCGAGCGCAGCGCGCTCGAGGCGCGTCAGCCGCACGGGCGCATGGTCTCGCCAGCCGAGGTTGCGGGCGCGATTGCGTATCTTGCTAGCCCGCTCTCGGGTTCCACTACCGGAATCTCGCTCGCGGTAGACGGCGGGATGCAAGAGCTGCGAATGCGGCCGGCATGAGCACAACCATTTTTCAAGGGACCGCCGCTACGGCCGCCACGTACGAACTTGCGGAGGGCATCCTGTGGGATGACCGCGCCGAGTGTGCGCGGTGGGTGGATATCTGGAAGGGCCGCGTCCTCGCTGGCGAGCTGCGCGATGGCCGGCTCGTGACGCTCAGCGAGACCGTGCTGGGCCAGACGGCTGGAGCGGTGGGACTCGCGGAGGATGGCGGTCTCATCGTGGCGGCGGCGCGCGGGCTGGCGACGATCTCGCGTATGGGTGAAGTTTCGCTGGGGCCGGATTTATTGGGCTCGCGCGGGTTGGTGCGCCTCAACGACGGTTCGGTAGATCCGAACGGAGCCTTTGTGGTGGGAACAGCGTCGCTCGATCCTGCGTCGCTCGCGGCACCCGCTGGCAAAGAGACGCTGCTGCGGGTTTGGCCAGACGGCCGCGTGGAAACCCTTCGCACGGGCATACGCCTCTCAAACGGCATCGCCTTCTCGCCCGCAGGCGACACCATCTACCATGTGGACACGTACTCGGACACGGTGTCGAGCCACTCGTACGGCGCCCAATTTGATCACCACGAGCCCTGGCAGGCGGTCCTCACGGACCTCCCCGGCCACCCGGACGGCCTCACCGTGGACGCGGAGGGCGCGCTGTGGGTGGCGCTGTGGGGAGCCTCGCGCGTGCAACGCCACGCACCCACTGGCGAGCTGCTCGCCACCGTGAATCTGGACGCAGGGCAAGTCTCATGTCCCGGATTTGTGGGGCCCGATTTCGCAACTCTCGCCATCACCACGGGCCAAGAGGGCCTCGAGGTAGTGAATGATCAAACTGGCGCAATCTTTATCGCCGATGTTGGCGTAAGAGGCATCCCGGCACACCGTTGGCGCGGCAGCACAACCACCCCCTATTGGCTCAACCAGGCACCGAAACAGGAGCACGCATGAAGCTTGTACGAGTGGGGCCCGCGGGCTCCGAGATCCCCATGGCCCTCGTTGGCGAAGACACCCTCGTGGACCTGTCAGACGTTGTCTCCGACTTCAACGAGGCCTTTTTCCGCTCTGGAGCTATCGACGGGCTTGCCGCCGTGGTCGCGGGGCGGGCGGCCAAGGGTCAAACGGAGCCCCTTGGTGCACGACGCTTGGGCGCGCCAATCGCCCGGCCTCACCAATTGCTGTGTATTGGGCTCAATTACAGCGACCACGCGGCGGAGACCGGTCAGGCGGTTCCCAGCGAGCCCATTCTCTTCACCAAGTCGCCAAACACGCTCGTAGGGCCCAATGACGACGTACTAATCCCCCGCGGTTCGCAGAAGACCGACTGGGAGGTGGAGTTGGGCATCGTGATCGGCAGCTACTCGTCATACCTGGCAGATGAGGCGGCGGCTCAGGCGGCGATCGCCGGATACGTGCTCGTGAACGACGTCAGTGAGCGCGAGTGGCAGCTGGAGCGCAACGGCCAATGGTCCAAGGGAAAGTCTGCGCCTACCTTCAATCCGGCCGGCCCGTATCTGGTGACTCCGGACGAGGTGCAGGACGTGTTGAACCTCGACATGTGGCTGGACATCGATGGTGTGCGCCGCCAGACCGGCAACACAGCGACGATGGTCTTCAGCCCCGCGTTCATAGTCCACTACCTCAGCCAATTCTTGGCGCTGGAGCCCGGCGACCTCATCAACACGGGGACGCCGCCCGGAGTGGGCATGGGCATGTCGCCGCAGATGTTCTTGCACGGCGGTGAAGTCATGACTCTTGGCATCACATCCCTCGGCACGCAAACGCAACGGGTGGTTGACCCCTCCGCGACAACTCCATGAGAGCGCTTGTTGTCACCGCTCCGCGGCATGCGGAGGTGCTTGACGTCCCGGAGCCGCGGCCCCTGCCGGGTCAGCTCGTAGTGGACGTTGAGCGCGTAGGAATCTGCGGCACGGACATCGAGCTGTACACGGGCGAGATGGCGTACATCGACCAGGGCTTCACCACCTTCCCGCTGCGACTGGGCCACGAATGGACTGGCAGGGTCAGCGCCGTGGGCTCAGCCGAGGATGAGGGCTGGCTGGGCAAGCGCATTACGGGCGACACGATGCTCGGTTGCGGCACGTGCGCGTACTGCCAATCAGGGCACCATCACGTGTGTCCCACGCGGTTTGAGGTTGGCATCCGGGACGGCTGGCCGGGGGCGCTTGCGGAGAAGGTCGTCATACCCTCCAGATTCGCTTACGCAATCCCCGAGAACGTGAGCCTCGCGGCCGCCGCACTCGTTGAGCCAGGTGGCAACTCGCTGCGCGCAGTACGCGGTGCGGCAATCGAGCTGGGCCAGAAGGTGCTCGTATTGGGGTCCGGAACCATTGGGCTGCTCGCGGCCCAGTTTGCTCTCGCTGAGGGCGCCGAGGTCCACGTGGGTGGAGTGCGGCCCGGCTCGCTCGAACTCGCCTCGTCCCTTGGCGCGCATCACACCTGGCAGTTGGACCAATTGGCGGCTGGGCACGCAGACGAGTTCGATGCCGTCATTGAGGCCACGAGCGTCAAGACCATGCCGGCATTGTCCGTGCAGGTGGCCAAGCCCGCGGGCCGTGTGGTGTTCATAGGCCTCGCGTCAACCCCCAGCCACGTGGACACGCGGGACATCGCGCTCAAGGACATCACTGCAGTCGGAATCCTGTCGGCGTCGCCCGGGCTCGCGGGAGCGATTGCGGGCTTTGCATCCGGCGCAGTGGTTCCTGATGCGCTTGTCAGCGAGGTGGTCTCGCTGGAGGAGGTTCCCAGCAGGCTCGAAGGCACGCGCGGTCCCGGCGCGGGGCCCGGCCCCAAGGTGCACGTGGACCCACGCGCCCTCTGAGGAACAGGGTGCGCGCTCGCTACAGTTCAGGAATGGCCACTCCTGTAGTAGGGATCACGAGCTATCTGGACCCCGCGCAGTCGGGTGACTGGGACCTTGAGGCCGTCTTCTTGCCGTGGACCTACGGTGAGGCATTTGTGGCGGCTGGCGCGGCCGTGGTGGTGTTGCCGCCGCAGCCTGGCCCGCCCAATGCAGTTGGGGCGGTGCTCAACGGTATTGACGCGCTGGTGGTCACCGGCGGTGCGGACCTTGACTCGTCCCACTACGGTGAAGAGCCGCATGCGCACAACGACCGTCCCCGGCCCGTGCGCGACGCCTGGGAGCTCGCGCTCGTTGCGGAGGCGCTGCGCCAAGGGATGCCGCTTTTCGGCATCTGTCGCGGCGCGCAAATACTCAATGTGGCACGCGGAGGCACGCTCATTCAGCACGTTCCTGATGCGGTGGGCAACACCCGGCATGAAGGTCAGGGTGATCGATTTGGGTCCGTGCACGTGACTACGGTGGACGGAACGCGAATTTCCGAATTGCATCCTCACGAATCAGAGGTGCCGGTATACCACCACCAGGCAATCGCCGCGCTTGGGGATGGCCTCATCGTGAGTGCGCGGAGCGAATTCGGCATCGTCGAGGCAATTGAAGATCCATCTGCCGCATTCTGCATGGCCGTTCAGTGGCACCCGGAACAAGACTCGCGGCCCCAACTATTCGAGGCGCTCGTTGCGGCGGCGCGCAACTACCGCTCCGCCCGGCAGTGAGGCGACGTTGGCTCTTGCGAGCCGGATGGTGGGCGCAGGACTACGCATACGCGGTGAAGCAACAGGCTCGCGGAATGTTCAGCTCGTTGGACCCTTTGGACGTGGAATCGGGTGAGCGCGCGCCCGTGGTCATCGTCCCTGGCATCTACGAGTCTTGGAAGTTCCTCGAGCCGCTCATCAGGTCCGTGCACGCACTCGGCCACCCGGTTCACGTTGTTAGTGCTCTTGATCTCAACGTGCGACCCGTTCCGGAGGCGGCCGCCGTTGTGACGGCCTATCTGGGCCAAACCGATCTCAGGAACGTCATCCTGCTCGCGCACAGCAAAGGTGGGCTTATAGGAAAGCACGTCATGGTGGACCCGGAGTCGGCAGACCGCGTCGCCGCCATGATTGCGGTGGCCACGCCCTTTGGCGGCTCCGCCTACGCCCGCTTCATGCTCGCGCCAAGCTTGCGCATCTTCTCACCACGCAACCGCACCATCCGCGACTTGGCCGCCCAGGATGCGGTCAATCCCCGCATCGTGTCGATCTACGGGAGGTTTGACCCGCACATTCCCGCGCGGAGCGAGCTCAAGGGCGCCAAGAATGTTGAGCTCGACACGGGCGGCCACTTCCGGATCCTCGCCCATGCGCAGGTGCTCGCAGAATTCGAGCTGCTCACACCGTAACGGGCGAGGACCTACGGAGCGTCAGGTGTCGGCTCAACTGACGGGGTCTCCACCGACACCGCCGGGCGAACTCGGGCACCCCACGGCCCCGTGGGCCAGTCGCACCGGGCAGTTCATCGCCAAGGTAGTTCATCGCCAAGGTAGTTCATCGCCAAGGTAGTTCACGGTGGTGGCTGATCGGCGTCAACAGCCCACGCGACCCCGAGGGCAAAGAGCGTCGAGACACCGTAGTAGGTCATCGCTTGGGCGATCCGGCGTCGACCGGTGCGGGGGTTCACGCCGACCATGCGGGAGGCGGTCTCTTGGGTGATGCCTTTGCGCATGAGCGTGAGTAGCGGCGTCCACGGGGTCGCGGCCGGCGCGGGCGGACTGGCCGGCGTCGCGACCTGCCACAACGTCTCGAAATAGGCGGACATCATGCCGGCGAGCGCCGCGTTGCGCACGCTCATCACGCTGGTGGGCCGTTCCTCGCCCCATTCAAACGGCACGGCAAGTTGCTCGCCGTCCACCCAGAACCAACTCGGCGGGTTCTCGAGAAAGCGGTACTCAATGCCCGCCGCGGTGAAGGAGGCGAGTAGTTCGCCGAAGCGAGCGTCGGCCGTCGCGGCCGGAATGATGAGCCGCACGGCATCCTTGCTGCGCATCGCCTCGGAGATCCTAGCGACGCGCTCGTTCGAACTAGTCAGGAACCGGCTGATGTCGGGCATTACGGCATTGAGAACGCCTGCGCCGTGCGCGCCGAGCTCGTACCAGAGGTCCTCGGATGCGCGCGGCCCGTGCCGGATGAGGACGGGCATCGGTTCGGAAGAGGCCTCGCCTACCGACCAGTGAGCGATCGTCCGGGGAAGGTCGGCCACGATCTGCTCGATCTCGTCCAAAAGTTCGCGCGCGGTGCTGCGCAGCAGTGTCGCCCGCGAGGCCACCGATTCGGCGGCCCAAACCGCCGGGTTCGTGTACCGAATCTCGTCGGTGCGCCCGCCGAGCTGCCCCCGGTCGCGGAGTCGTCCCACCGCCGTCGTCACCGTTTCGACGGGTATTTGGGCGAGGGTTGCGAGCTCGGCGATGGTGGCTGGGCGGCCGCGATGCGCAACGTCGAGAAGAGTTTCGTCGTTCATGCATTCCTCCAGGTCGACCGCGACGGGTCGTCCTGCTCAGGATGCCCGCTTTCGGACATGGCCGCAAGCGGTGCTTGTCAAGCTGTGGACGGAACAGGACACTGGAGCTCTGTTGACGAGGGCCGCTGCGATGGCTGGCTGGCTCGCCTACACGGGAACCACCGGCTACGACCATTCACTAGCGGCGGGTTCGGACGGCAAAAACGACACTTGGAGAACTGCGTGTTTGGTGCGAAGAATCACCTATCTGTTGAGAAGCACGCATGGCGTTGGGGTCGCCTGCTCGCCGGGATCGTTGTGGCGGGGGTCATCGGATCAGGCTTCGCGGTGGGGATCAGCACGCCGGCTTCAGCCGCGGTGAAAACAATCGGCTTTGAAGCCCCGAGGAATGAAACGATTGCACTCGGTTCGCTCGCGAGCCGCTCGCAGGGCAAGTCGGTTTATGCGTTCGGCGTGGGGCCTCCGTACACCGTGTTCGGCCTCGACTCGAACACGGGCAATCAATACTCGCTCGTCACGGATTTCAACTATGGGGACACCAATCCCGATTTTGTGGCCGCTTGGCGCTACGAGAGCGACGAACGAGCGCCTGTCGCGGGTATCAGCTCCTTCGCTTCGGACACCACCAGCATGGCGATACATCTGGCATCGGAAGCGACTTGCGCGCTGACCGCTAGCCCTGACAATCCCGCTGCGAATTGCTCGAGCTTCGGCCCTCACGTGTACACAGAAGCATTCGACGCCACGGTTGGACAGGCGGTTTCGTTCGACTGGCGTGCGACGGCAGGTACGGACAACTACGAAATCTACGTTTACCTCGTGAGGGTCGAGGACGGCAAGGACTATGCCGACGCCGATCAAACACTTGTCGCCTACGGGCGGGGCCGGAATCAGGATTGGACCACTGTGAGCCCAGTGATTCCCGCGAATGGCACCTACCGCCTCCACTTCGTGAATGGCAGTTACGACAGTTCAGGCGGTCGAGGAATTGGCTCAGGCATGGACATCCGCAAACCCGTGAAGCTGGGCCTCGACAATCCCATCACATTTGGAACGCTCAAAGACCGCGTGAGGGGCAGCGGACCGTTCACCGTCTCGGCAACCGCCCCCGGCGGCGCAGTCACCTTCACCTCGAACACCCCGCTGACTTGCACCGTCAGCGGCACCACGGTGACACTCCCGACTGTGACCGGCGGCCAGTGCACCCTCGTTGCGCATCAGGCAGGCGGCGGGGAGTATGTGCCCGCAGATCCCGTTGCCAGCTCTTTTACCGTGCTCTTCGCGCCTACCAGCCCGGAGAACTTAACCCGCCCGTTCTTCGAGGGTGCCCCAGGCGTCGGAAACACGGTCACGGCGAACGAGGGCACCTGGTACGAGGGCGGCTTAGATATCACCAACACGATCGTTGAGTGGCGCGACTTGGCGGCCGGAGGTGCGTTTTTTCAACAGGCTTCCTGCTATCTCGTGGCCTCCCCAGGAAACACGATCACCATCCGGGTGACAAAGTTCAACAGTTGGGGGTCGTCCAGTGCGTTGTCCGAGCCGCTCACTGACTACGCCTGTGGCGCGCCCACACCAGTGGCGCCGGCGTGGCCTGGGCCCAACGCGTCGCTCGGGAGTGCGGTCACGGGCGAGTCGTTCAACGCGACCTTCACGGCGACAGGCGTTTCCGCGCCGACGTACTCGCTCGTCGTGGGCGAAGGCGACCTTCCCGAGGGCCTCGCACTGGACGAAGTCACCGGAGTAGTGAGCGGCACTCCCGCCATATCCGGCCCGTATAGCTTCGTGATCCGCGCCACGAACCCAACCGGCACAGCGGATCTTGCGGTCTCGGGCACGGTGAACGCTGCTCCCGGCCTAATCTCGGGAACACTGGACACCCTTGTCGTCGGCACCGAAGTCACGGGCAAATTCGTTCACGCGAGCGGTACCCCGGCGCCGACGTACTCTCTCTCGGAGGGGGCTCTCCCCCCTGGTCTGCAACTCGACTCCGCAACCGGTGAATTCTCAGGCACGCCTACAGCGGCCGGGCCGTACGAGTTCACTGTGACCGCAGGCAACGGGGTTGGCGCACCGGCAACACGCGACTATACGGGCACCGTGTACGCGGCGCCCGGCTGGGCAACGTCGTCTGGCGGACTCGACGCCGTGGTCGGTACCCCCGTAGACGTGACCTTCACCGGTTCTGGCGCCCCCGCCCCGAGCTATTCGATCAGTGACGGCGCTCTCCCCGACGGTCTCACGCTCGAGTCGTCGAACGGGCGAATCACCGGCACGCCCACGGCCGCAGGCAACTTCGCCTTCACAATCACAGCCACGAACGACTATGGATCCGCCAACCTCGAGATCTCGAGCATCGTGACTGAGGCACCTGGGGTGATCACCGGAGGGCCCAACGAGTTCGTTGTTGGGCGAGACGCGAGTGGATCGGTCCACGCGCCCGGCACTCCCGCACCAACCTACGAAGTAACCGCGGGCGTGCTGCCCGCAGGAGTGTCGCTTAACGCTGCAACTGGCACCTTCTCCGGAACTCCAACGAGCGCTGGACCATACGAGTTCACTGTGACCGCAGGCAACGGGGTTGGCGCACCGGCGACACGCGACTATACGGGCACCGTGTACGCGGGCCCGAGTTGGCCGCTATCCACGGCGCCGCACTTCATCGTCGGTACCACAGTAAATCTCACCTTCATCGCGGCGGGCACTCCTGACCTGGATTACGCGATCATCGGACCTCTGCCCGCGGGGTTGACCTTCGACATTGCGACCGGTGCCCTCACCGGCGCGCCCACGACCGCGGGTCAGTACGCATTCGTGGTCCGCGCGCAGAATGACTACGGATCCGCCGATTACTCGTTCACCGGCACGGTGGACGAGGCGCCAAGCGCGATCACGGGCGGTCCTGACGCGTTTGTCGTCGGTAATGCAGCTGGCGGGTCGGTGCACGCGGTCGGCACGCCTGCCCCGTTGTACACCGTGACCGTTGGCGATCTGCCAGTAGGCGTGACCCTGGATGCCGAGACCGGCGAATTTGGAGGCACACCGGCGGCCGCTGGCGACTACGAGTTCACCGTCACGGCGGCCAATGGCATCGGCGAAATCACGCGGACGTTCACCGGGACAGTGGAGGAGGCTCCCACCTGGGTCCAAACGCCAGGGCTCGACCTCGAGGTGGGCGCCGGAGCCACAGCGACGTTCCATGCGTCGGGCACCCCTGCCCCCGACTACAAAATCACTGAGGGCCAACTGCCCGGTGGCCTCAGCCTTGACGAGGCCACCGGCACGGTAGCCGGTATTCCTACGACACACGGCGCGTACTCCTTCACGATCACCGCCGCGAACGGCGTTGGTGACCCGGTCTATTTTCTGGTGACAGGCACGGTCGTTAGCGCTCCCCAGTGGATCACCGAATCGATAACTACCACCACTGCCGACCACTCATTTAGCGACGTGCTCGTTGCCTCAGGCACCCCGGCTCCGTGGTACTCGATCACTGCTGGAGCTCTCCCCGCTGGTCTAACTCTTGACGAAACCACGGGTGCGATCACGGGCACCCCCACAAAGGCCGGCCCGTATGCGTTCACGGTGGCCGCCTCGAACGGTGTGGGCAATCCGGCACTGCGTGAGTTCAGCGGTACCGTTACGCAAGCGGCGGTCTCACCGACCGCACCGGTCTCACCGACCGCACCGGTCACCCCGCAACTCTCGAACACAGGTAGCAACTCGCGGCTTCTCCTGCGCGATGCGGGCCTGCTCCTGCTCGTCGGGTTAGTGCTCGTGGGCTATGGCATGACCAGAAGGGGAATTCGGCACTGACCCTCGGCAGTCGAGTGCATGCCAATCAACCACTCTGACGTCGTAGTTTCTGCTTGCCAACCCGGCACAGGACTACCGAAGCGGGCCCGGCATGCGCCCGACAATCCCGCTGCGATTGAGGTTGCTTTCAATGCGGAGACTATGCAGAAAGGGCCGTCTCCGCGAATTGCGAAAACGACCCTTTTGCAGGTACTTCGAGTGTCGGGCTGACAGGATTTGAACCTGCGACCCCTTGACCCCCAGTCAAGTGCGCTACCAAGCTGCGCCACAGCCCGTGACAGCCCCACAATGCTACCGGACGCTAGGTGCCTCCTGGAACATACAGGCGCGGTCGCGGCCCGCCGCTTTGGCCTCATACAGAGCGGCATCGGCGCGCCCCATGATCTCGGAAAGGCCCAAATCGGGATGACACTGGGCCACGCCAAAACTCACGGTGGGAAGCTGATGCCCTGCGTCATCGGACGCGGCGGCGAGGCGCCTGCGAATCTCCGCGATGCGCGCCAATACCGCGTCCTTTTCCACCCCTTCAAAAACGAACCCGAACTCGTCGCCACCAAGGCGACCCACAGCGTCGGACGAACGCAATGCTCCACGCACAATCTTTGCGAAGGCTTGGAGCGTGCGGTCGCCAGCTTGGTGGCCCAACTCGTCATTGATGGGCTTGAAATTGTCAATGTCCGCAATCGCGAACCAAGCGTGCTGCGCTCGCCGGCCACCGGACCTGTCAATGGCCTCGTGTGCGCGGCTCAGGAACGTTGTACGGCCCAGCAGACCGGTGAGGTCATCCTCTGCGGCCTGGCGACGCAAGTCCCTGGTGCGCTGATCCCATCCAATGGCGGACACAGAGAATGCCACCGCCACCAAGCACACCAGCAAGGTGAGCGAAGCGGCCGCAGAGCCCGCAATGTTTTGGAAGAGCGGGTCGTTGGGCCCAACTACCAGGTAGAGCGCAAAGCGCGTGGCGTAGAGCATTGCCAGAACCGCGCCAGCGAGCGCGGCCACAGCGAGAGCGTTGATTGCCTCGCCGCTCTCCTGCGCGTCGGGCTCAGCACGGCGGCGTCGCCAGGCCCGCCACACCTCAAATGCGGCCAAACCAAACCCTGCGGTCATGACAGCGAAAAGGACCCCATTGCCTGCCCAGATGTTGGTGCGAGGTTGGTCAAGCAGCGCCGCGATCAGGCACACGATCGGGGCCGCAGCGAGTACCCAGACGGGAGACCTGCGTGCCCCGAGCGAGCGGGTCGCAAACCACACACACACCGCGCCCATTGCGGACACCATGGTCGACGCCGGATTCGCCACAACTTGCGCCGATGTGTCATTCGCCAACAGCAGCACCGAGGTCCCCGCAGCGCAGACCAGCGCAAGCGCCCACCATCCGGAGAACGGCGAATGGGTTGGGCGGTAAACACCCAGGTAGAACAGGGCAAGGACCGAAAGGGACAAAACTCCCAGCATCAATCTGAGGGTCTCAACATCGAACACAAGTAGAGACTACCCGGCCCCACGACCCGTATTCTCATGCCATGGCACGAGTACTCCTTACAGGCTTTGAGCCCTTTGCCGAATTCCCGGCAAATGCCTCATGGGACGCAGTTTCCTTGCTCGCGGACACATGGAACGGTCCTCACGAGCTCATCACACGCCGCATACCTGTGCAGTTCGGTTCCGGCGGCAGGCGGCTCACCGAGCATGTCGTTGCCCATACGCCCGACGTTGTGGTTGCCGTTGGCGTGGCCCCCGGCCGGGAGGGGATCCAGATTGAGCGGGTTGCGGTGAATCTGCGCAATACCGCGATTGCAGACAACGCGGGACGGCAGCCCATTGACGTGCCGGTGCTGGCGTCCGGACCCGTTGGCTATTTCTCCACTCTCCCAGTGGCGGCTATCGTCGCTGCACTTGGCGAAGCCGGCATCGCCTCATCCGCCTCACTGAGCGCGGGCAGCTACGTGTGCAACGACGCGTTCTACCTGTTGCAGAACGCGCTTGCGGGATTGGACGTAAAGTCGGGGTTCATACACGTACCCGCTAGTCCGCAGATGGAGCTTGGCGCCGAGGTGCCCACGATGTCCATTGGCGAGATGGCGCGCGGGCTGCGGATCGCTATCGAGACCACCATTGCCTTCGAGGCTGCGAGCTAGGCAAGTGCGGCGCCCCGCGCCCCTCAAGCCGCATTCGGCCTGACTCAGCCCCGCTCAGCCCCACTCAGCCCCACTCAGCCCCACTTCACCCCGAATTGGTGCATGCGGTCAGGAATTCGCCCGTGAACATGCCCGGATGCACCAATTCAGGTGTGTGTGCGCGGGGTGCACCGGGTGTGCGCGGGCTGGGCGCGGCCCTGCACCGCTCCGAATTGGTGCATGCGGTCAGGAATTCGCCCGTGAACATGTCCGGACGCACCAATTCGGGTGTGTGGGTGTGGGTGTGGGTGTGTGCAGTGCGCGTGCGGCCAGCAGCTAGCGCTTCTTGCCGCGCTTCTCTCGCACGCGCACAGACACCTGGATGGGCGAGCCCTCAAAGCCAAACTTCTCGCGCAGCCGCCGCTCGATGAACCTGCGGTACTGCGGGTCCAGGAACCCCGACGCGAAGATCACAAACCGCGGGGGCCGCGTGGCCGCTTGCGTGGCGAAGAGGATCTTGGGCTGCTTACCGCCGCGCACGGGGTGCGGGTGCTCGGCCACGATTTCGCCGAGGAACGCGTTGAGGCGGCCCGTGGAGATGCGCTGGTCCCAACTGGAAAGCGCCAGGTCAATCGCGGGTACTAGGCGGTTGGTGTGCCATCCGGTCTTGGCGGAAAGGTTTACCCGCGGCGCCCACTGGAGGCGCACCAAGTCCAGCTCCATAGAGCGCTCCAAGAGGTAGCGCTCGTCTTCGCCTACGAGGTCCCATTTGTTGACCACCAGCACTAGCGCACGCCCGGAATCCACCACCTGCGAAATGACTCGCGTGTCCTGTTCCGTGAGCGGCGTGGAACCGTCGATCAGCACCAGGCCCACCTCGGCCCGCTCAATCGCGGTCGCGGTCCGCAGCGAGGCGTAGAAGTCCGCGCCAGACGTCTGGTGCACGCGGCGTCGGATGCCCGCCGTATCCACGAGCATCCACTGGCGTCCCTCAATGTCCACGAGCTCGTCCACGGGGTCACGCGTGGTGCCGGCCACCTCGTTCACCACTACGCGGTTGCTGCCCGCGAGCTGGTTCAGCAGCGAGGACTTGCCAACGTTGGGGCGCCCAACCAGCGCGATGCGTCGCGGTGCGTCGAGCGCAACAGCCTCGTCCTCAAGTTCCTCCGGCAGCGCGGCAATCGCCGCATCAAGGAGGTCGCCAATCCCGCGCCCATGCAGCGCACTCACCGCATAGGGCTCGCCAAGTCCCAGGTTCCACAGCGCGGCCGCCTCGAGCTCGCCTTGCGGACCGTCCACCTTGTTGGCGGCAAGCACAACGGGCTTTTGCGCCTTGCGCAACAAACGCACAACATGCTCGTCCGTGGCGGTTGCACCCACGGTGGCGTCCACCACAAAGATGATCGCGTCGGCCATGTCAATGGCCGCTTCCGCGGCTTGAGCCACGGACAGGTTAAGCCCCGTGACGTTGCGCTCCCAACCGCCTGTGTCCATGAGCAGGAAGTCTGTGCCGGCCCAGTCCGTTGGGTACGTGACGCGGTCTCGCGTGACGCCCGGCGTATCTTCCACCACCGCGAGCCGCTTGCCAATAATGCGGTTTACCAGGGTGGACTTACCAACGTTTGGACGCCCAACGATCGCCACGATGGGAAGCCGCTCCTGCGTCGGCTCTTCTTCATCGGCAAGGGTCGCGAGGTCCTCATCCGTGAGGTCGTAGTCGCCAAGACCCGCGCGCAGGGCCGCTTCACGCTTGTCGTCGAGGCTCTCCTCGGGGTCGGAAATATGGGGGGCTGGGAAGTCTGGCAGGTCGTCACTCATGGCGTCTCCGTATTTGCCCGACGCTCTCGCAGCGGATCGTCGAGGGGCAGCACCAAATCGGTGGTTGCCAGGGTGGCGCTGAGTTGGTTTCGAAGCGCAGTTGCAACTTGCTCAAGGGCGGCCGCTTGGCGCGCCTTGCCCTTTACGTGGGCAGGGATGTCGAGCTGAACGGGCTCGCCGAAGGCCACGAGGAGGTGACGGCGCGGCTTGGGCCACAAGTCAACGCTCTCACCGGGCAGTCGCGTGCCGAGCAGCGCCGTGGGGATGATGGGCGCGCCGGACTGAACCGCGAGCCATGCGGCACCGCCGTGCACCTGCTCCGCCGCTCCCCCGCCGCGCGTGCCCTCGGGGAACACGCCAACGATGTCGCCGCGACGCAGCACAGCCAAGCCCTTGGCGAGAGCGGAACGACCGTCTCCCTCAACGGGAATCTGTGCGGCCCACGTGAGGAGCGGTTTCAGTGGACCCCGGAACATGTCCGCGCGGATGAGGAAGAACGAGAGGCGCGGGATGACGCCGTGCACCACGGGGCCGTCGATGAAGCCAACGTGATTGACCACAATGATTGCGGCGCCTTCCTTGGGCACGTTCTCGCGCCCGCGCACCTCGGTATTCCACAGCCCGCGAGCGAGGCCCCTGCCAACCCAGCGAGACCAGCGCGGTCCCCAGCGGGTGGGGACCTTCTTGCTCATGCGGGCGCTCCTGCGGCATCGGCTGCAGCCACCAGTTCGAGGACGGCGCCAACTACTTCGTCGATCGTGAGCTCAGAGGTGTCGATGGCAACCACGCCGTCAGCAGCGGTGTGGAAATTCACCACGGAGGCGTCCTTGGCATCGCGCCCAAGCACGGCCTCGCGGACGGTGCCGGGGTCGGCCCCCTCGCCGGAGCGTCGGGCAACGCGCGTCTCTTCGTCGGCCGTGAGCAGCACGCGCACGGGAGCGTCGGGAGCGATAACGGTGGTGATGTCGCGGCCCTCAGCAACGATGCCGCGCCCCTCGGAGAAGCCGCCCGCGACTTCCTCAGCAATGACGGCGCGCTGCATGTTCCCCAGTATTGCGCGCGCCTCGAGGTTGGTAGAGATCTTGGAAACGCTGAGCGCAACGGTGTCCGCACGGATAAGAGCGGAAACGTCCTCGCCGTTGAGGATGACGCGCGGGTTTGCGGGGTCCAGGCGCAACTCCACGTTCATGGTTTCGAGCATGGCGCACACGTCGTCATGGTTGCCTAGGTCCACGCCCTCGCGAAGGCAATTGAGGGTGCCAACGCGGTAGGTAGCGCCGGTGTCAAAGTAGGCGAGACGCAGCCGCCGGGCCACCTCGCGCGCAACGGTGGACTTGCCCGTGCCTGCGGGGCCGTCGATGGCGATCACGAGGCCGCTCACGAGCGCACCACCTCCCAGTTGTTGGCTTCCAGTGCGTCTACCAGGCCCTGCGCGCTGGCAGGCAACACGTACAGCGTTGTCAAACCTACGCTCTGGCGCGGCGAGTGCTCAATGGAGATGTCCTCCACGTTGGCGCCCACGGCCGCCGCTTGCTGAAGCAGCCTCACCAGTTGGCCGGGGGTGTCTGGCACGATCACGGTCACGGCAGCCCAGTCGCGCGGCGCGCCGCCGTGCTTGCCGGGGATGCGCGCCACTTCCAGGCGGCCGCGTTCAATGAGGTCGGTGACCGCCTCGCCGATGTCGTCGGCCTCGCGCACGTCCTCAAGGTCGCCGATGATGTGGTCAAGCGTGGCAATGAGGTTGTGGCGATTGAGGCGCGCGATATCCGCCCACATGCCCGATTGCGAAGCAGCGATGCGCGTCACGTCGCGAAGTCCCTGGCCCGCAAGGGCGATGTCGTCTGGATGCAGAGTCCCGAGCGCCGCCGCCACGGCCGATGCCGCCACCTGCGGAGCGTGCGAAACCCGCGCCACCGCGGCGTCGTGCGGGCCCGCATCCATGAACACAACGTCGGCCTGCAGGGCGGTGGCAATGTCCACCACGCGCTGAACGGCGGCGTCTGTGGCGCCGTTGCGACACACCACCCACGGGCGCGCCTTGAAAAGGTCGCCTTGAGCGGCGAGCGAGCCGCTGATTTCGCGGCCCGCCATGGGGTGCGAGCCCACGTAGCGATCGCCGTGACCCGTGGCATGTGCCGCGTCGGCCACAGGCGTCTTGACGCTCGAAACGTCGGTGACGACAGCGTCGGGCCATTGCTTGAGAGCGTTACTAACCAGCTCAGGAGCGGCCGACGGTGGTGCGGCTACCACTACAACGTCGGGTTGGGCGGTGCCAAGTTCGCCGCCGGCGCCGATGCTGCGCGCTAGCTTGGCGGTTTCCGGGTTGGCGTCGTCGAGGGTGACGGTCCAGCCTTCGGCGGTGAGGCCAATACCGAGGCTCGCGCCAATGAGGCCGGCACCAACGATGTGCACGTGAGAGGTCATGGCTACTGCGCGAGGTCCTTCCGAAGCGACTGCGCCTCGTGGAGGTAGACGTGGCTGACGTCTACGCGAGCCACGTCGAGGTTCGCGTGCATCATGACGCGGATCACCTTGGGCAGGGCGCCCGGCACGGCCATCTCCTGGGCGCACATGAGCGGGACGGAGCCGAAACCCATCTCGCGTGCCGCGGCGGCCGGGAAGTCACTGACGATGTCCGGCGTGCAGGTGAAGAACACGGAGATCACGTCATCGATGCCGAGCAGGTTGGCGGTCATGATCGACTCGACCAGTTCCTTGGTGCGTTCGTGAAGGTGTTGGCGTTCGTCTTCAACCAGCGTGGTGGCGCCACGGATCGCGCGGATGGTCATGGGGTCAATGGTATCGGGGTCCGATGGCGAGAACGCCCGTCCCGGCCGTCAGTCGAGGCGGATCTCGAAACCGGCGAAGCCGCCGTCGTTGTAGACAGCCGCACTGAACGTACGGCCATCCTGCTCGAGAGTCCAAGCGCCCTTCCGACCAGACGGGTCGGGGTCAACGGACCACCCTTCCTTCGCCATTTCGCTCGCGAGAGCCTCGAGCTCCGGCTCCGAAAACTCGCGCTCGACGTCTGCTGCAGCGGCGTCGCCGCTGTCATCGCATGCGCCAGCGCGGTAGCTGGCGCGGCGAGCAAGCGTCGGGGCCACAAAGCCAACGAGAGTCATCGCAGCAAAAGCGCCGGGGCGCATCCCCTAAAGCCCAGCCGCCTGCATCAACTTGCCAATCTCTGCAGGCGTCAACACCCGCGTCTCCCCCGGCGCCAACGTCCCAAGCCGGACGGGCCCAAACTGCGTTCGCACCAGATCCAACACGGGGAAGCCAACGGCATCCAGCATGCGCCGCACTATTCGGTTGCGGCCCTCGTGCAGCTCAACCTGCACCAGCGACGCGTCCTTGCCGATGTCGAGAATCGCCGCGCCCGTGCATCGCACCGGGCCGTCCTCAAGGTCAACGCCAGCACGCAACGTCTGCGCGAGGGTCTTGGGTACCTGCCCCTTGACCTTGGCCACATAGATCTTGTTCACCCCAAAAGAGGGGTGTGCCAGCCGGTTCGCCAACTCGCCGTCGTTCGTGAGGAGAAGCACCCCGGTTGTGTCGGCGTCCAGCCGTCCCACGTGGAATAGGCGTTCGTCGAACTCAGAAACGTACTGCCCAAGTGAGGGCCGGCCCTCTGGATCGCTCATCGTGGAGACCACTCCACGCGGCTTGTTGAGCACCACGGTCACGGCTGACGTGTCCACGCAGACACGCTCGCCGTCCACCTCGATGGCTACATCCTCGGGGTCAACGCGCACACCCAACTGGGTCACCACGTCACCATCCACACGCACGCGCCCGGCCTCAATGAGGTCCTCGCACGCGCGCCGCGAACCCACGCCCGCAGACGCGAGCACCTTCTGCAGACGCACACCGTCGGGACGGTGAATCTCTAGCTCTTCCATCAGTGCCGCTCTTCCATCAGTTCGCCTCGTCAACGGACGCGAGGTCCGGCAGGAATGGCGCGAGTGGCGGCAACTCGTCAACCGACGCGAGCCCAAGGCGCTCCAAGAACTGCGTGGTGGTCCCAAACAGCACGGCTCCCCCGCTCTCACCAACTTCCGTGATGAGCCCGCGCGCACTCAAAGTCTTGATCACCGTATCCACGTTAACGCCGCGGATCTGCGAAACCTGCCCGCGCGTTACAGGCTGGCGGTACGCCACCACCGCCAGAGTCTCCAGCGCCGCCTGCGAAAGCCGCGCGGACTGGCCCTCCACGAGAAAAGCCCCAACAACGTCGGCGTAAAGGGGCGACGAATAGAACCGCCACCGGCCTTCGGTGACGCGCAATTCAAACCCGCGCGGAGCGTCGGGCGAGGAAAATTCATCCCGCAACGCCTCAAGCGTTGCAAGGACCGACGCTTCTGGAACGTCCAGCGCGGCAGCTAAGTCGGCAGTGGCAACAGGCTCGTCGACGACCATGAGGATTGCTTCGAGGGCGCCGCGAACGTGCACATCAGTTGCGACATCATTCATGAGCGCTGCGCCTCCTCCACTAAATCAACCTCGTCAAATTCCGCTGACACATCAACATCGCCGCTGCCGGTCCACCGGATCGTCAGTTCGCCAAGCGAACGTGCCTGCTCAAACGCCACAGCGGCCTCCCTGAAAAGCTCAAGCAGCGCCAGGAAACGGGCCACGACAACGTTGGTGTGCTCGGCGTCGGCCACCAGCTGCCGGAACGTCACCGCACCTTCTCGCTGAAGCCGACCCACAATGATAGTCGCCTGCTCGCGCACGCTCACGACGTTGCCATGCAGGTGTGCGGTGCTGACGAGCGGTGCATCGGGCTTCGGCTGGAGCGCGTGCGCCGCGAGGGCCGCCAAAATGTCCGGCGTGGTCACCCACACGAGCTCCGGCAGCACCATCGCAAAATGCGGCTCGAGCGCCACGTCACGCGCGATCCGTGCCGGCGCACCCAGGCGCTTCTCCAGCTCGCCAGCCACCTCTTTGAACGCGCGATATTGCAGCAGTTTGGCGAAAAGGAGATCGCGCGCCTCGAGCAGTTCCAGGTCCTCGTAGTCATCGACCTCGCCTTGCGGAAGCAGACGGGCGGCCTTGAGATCCAGCAGGGTTGCGGCAACTACCAGGAACTCCGACGCTTGGGAGAGATCCCATTCCCCCTCATGTTCGCGCAGGGTCGCCAGGAATTCGTCGGTCACGGAGGCGATGGCGACGTCCGTGATCTCCATCTGGTGCCGCGAGATGAGGCTGAGCAGGAGGTCGAACGGCCCGGAGAAGTTGTCGAGATGAACGGTGAAGCGGCCGCCCGTCTCGATGAGATCCGCGGTCATGTTTGCGCTGATTTCACGGCTAGGCAAACACTCCGCGCGAGACGAGCTCGCGTGCGAGTTGGCGATAGGCGTTCGCGCCCGCGTGAGTTGGGGCGTAGGTGGTGATGGGTTCCGCCGCAACCGTGGCGTCGGGGAACTTCACCGTGCGGTGAATCATCGTCTCGGTGACCTTGTCGCCAAACCCGTCGCGCACGCGCTCCACCACCTCGTGCGAGTGGAGGGTGCGGCCGTCGTACATCGTGGGGATGATCGCGTCCACTGTGAGTCTTGGGTTGAGGCGATCTTGCACCTTGGTAATGGTGTCCACGAGCAAGGCCACGCCGCGCATTGCGAAGAATTCGCAGGCGAGCGGAATCAGCACGCCGTGGGCCGCTACCAGGCCGTTCACAGTGAGCAGGCCAAGCGAGGGCTGGCAGTCAACGAGGATCGTGTCGTAGTCGTCCTCCACCTGGCGCAGGGCACGAGCGAGGGCGCTTTCGCGTGCTACCTCGCCAACCAGCTGGACTTCTGCGGCACTGAGGTCGATGTTCGCAGGGAGCAGGTCGAGGTTGTCCCATTGCGTTGGCATGACCACGTCCTTGGTCGCGATGCCTTGCTTCATGAGGAGGTCGTAGATGGTGATTTCGATGTCGTTTGATTGCACCCCTAAGCCGGCCGAGGCCGCGCCCTGAGGGTCGAAATCCACGAGCAGCACCTTGCGACCGTATTCGGCGAGAGCGGCTGCCAGATTGACCGAGGTGGTGGTCTTGCCCACCCCGCCCTTCTGATTGCACAGCGCCACGATGCGCGCCGGGCCGTGGCCATTGAGGGGGGCGGGCTCGGGAAAGTCGGTCACAGGCTCAGACTAGCGCGAGCGGGGGTGGTGCGTCCCTCGCACACCCCGAGCCGCGCCACTCGCGTCCCCAGGTACGTTCGTGTGGCCCTCGCCTCGCCCGTTGTCCCCAGATTTTGGGCGTTCTCAAGTTCATGTCAGTGGTCCCTGATTGGATGTTTTCATGACCTCATCGACGCGTTCAGTGCGCGACCATCTCGCCTCTCTTGAGGTGTGGAATGGCGCGGATGTTGAGCGCATGCCCGTTGATGAGGCGCTCGCTGCATTTGAGGCGGGCGCGCAGGCGCTCAACGCGTTGCAAGGCGTGGTTTCGCGGTTTGCGGCTCGGGTTGACGCGGTATGTGAGCAGTCTCCCGGCGTGGGCGGTTATGCCCGACGCCATGGTTACGCCAGCGGTCCGGCTCTGCTTGCCGCACGGTCGGGGTTGGCGCCTGGCGAAGTAAATCGTTTGGCGTCGCTGGGACACGCACTTTTGACTGCTGACGCGGGCGCGCGGCGCGCGGAACGGGAGGCCCTGCCTTCCTCGCCATCGGCGCCCAGCGAAGGATGGGTGGCTAGCGAGGCCGTGGTGCCCAGCGAGGGAGAGGTGGCCAGCGAGGGAGAGGCGCCGCAACTGGACTGGGAGACAGAGGTTTTGGCTCCGGAAGCGAATGTCGAAGTACCCATCGCCCCGCCCCGCGAACTTGCCCCGGGTGAATACCTTGCGCGCGAAGTAGACGGGGGCAAAATCAGTCCCGCGCACGCCGAGGTCATTAGCGCAACGCTGGCTGATTTCACCATCGATTCAAGAGACGCCGAGCGTGAATTCGTCGACTACGCGCGCCACGTGGGCCTGCGCAAACTCAAGTCACATTGCTTCTGGCGGCTTGGGGAGCTAGACCCCGCAGGTCTCGCGCTCCGGGAGGCACGCCAACGCCGCGAACGGTTCTTGTCCATCACCGACGGCCCCGATGGCATGGTGACTATCTACGGCAAACTTGACGTGGTCGCGGCTGCTGCTGCAAAGACCCTGCTCGACACCATGACGTCCAGCGCCTTGCGCCGCCAACGCAAACTTCCCTTCGAGCAACGTCTTAAGGCGGGGCAGCTGTGTGCGGATGCGCTGGCAGATATCTGCCTGCACGCGACCGGCTGCACCGTGATGCCAACGCGTCCAAAGAGTGCCTATGTAGTGCGCATGAACCAGCGCGACATCGTCAACGACCTGCGGGAAATGGGGCTCGTAGACGCGCAGGGTCGCGCACAGGTTCAATATGGCGCACAGGGTCAAGATGGCACACAGGTTCAAGATCGCGCGCGGGGTGAGGGCGTTGCGAGTTGTGACGGGATCCTGCAGCCCGTCACCGCAGCCACGGCACGTCTCATGGCAGTCGACGCACAACTACTCCCCCAGGTGATGGGCGGGGAATCTCTGCCGCTCGACTTGGGCCGTGCCAACCGTCTATTCACCAAAGCGCAAGGCATCGCCATCACAGAACGGGATCGTGGGTGCATTCGCTGCACCGCTCCCCCCGCCTTCTGCCATCGACATCACATCAAGTTTTGGTCTGACGACGGACCTTCCGACCTCGCCAACGCCGTCACTCTTTGCTCCGGATGCCATCACCGGCTCCACGAGCAACGATGGGAGTTGGTGGCAGTGGGTGACCGTTTCGAAGTCCGCGAACTCGACCCTGACCCTGACCCTGATCCCGATCCTCATCCCGAGTCCGGTTTGGATCCGGATCCGGAGTTTGACTCGGACTATGGCCCGCATGCCTACAGCGACCGACAACCCGACCGCCCCGAACGCAGCTCCTATACCCGGGCGGCGTAGCGGAAGCCTGCCCGCCTTGCTAGCTCGACGTTCGCAGAAGACGTCTGCTGGAACTTTGGGTTCAGCTGGAACTTTGGGCTCGGGGGTGGGCGCCCTCGTACACCTCACGCAGCGTGTCGGGCGTGACGGCCGTATAGATCTGCGTGGTGGTGACGTTGGCGTGGCCCAGGAGCTCTTGCACTACCCGCACATCGGCGCCGCCCTGCAGTAGGTGCGTCGCGAACGAGTGCCTCAGAGTGTGCGGCGAGACGTCCGGCACCCCAGCGCGTTCCGCCGCCGCGTGCAGAATTGCCCACGAACTCTGGCGGGAAAGCCGCCCACCCCGGGTGTTCAAGAAGACGGCCGCCGTTCCCTTGCCCTTCCCCGCCAACGCCGCGCGACCACGGACCAGGTAGGCGCCCAGGGCATCGGCCGCGAAGGAGCCAAGCGGCACCACCCGCTCCTTGCGCCCCTTGCCCCGCAACAGCACGCTCTCGCGTCCGGGCTCAAGGTCAATATCGTCAACGTCAAGACCGGTGGCCTCGGAGATGCGGGCCCCGGTGGCGTAGAGGAACTCGAGCAGCGCGCGGTCCCGCAATGGCACCGGGCCGTCACCAATGGACGCGTTCTCGAGAATCGCACCAACCTCTTCAGTGGAGATCGGATGCGGGAGCCGCTTGGGGATCGCACGCGGACGCACGGCCGCAGAGGGGTCCACGGTGGTCCACCCCTCGAGCGCCGCGAACTTATGAAGGCCCCTTACCGAGACCACAATGCGGGAAGTTGAGGCTGGAGCTAAGGCAACCGCTCCGTCGGGCACCTCGCCAAGCGACTGGGCGAACGCCGCGACGTCGTCACGCGTCACCTGACCAAGGTCGTCAATGTCCCGGCCCTCAAGGAACGCGACGTAACGTGCCAAGTCGCGACGATACGCGGCCACCGTGTTGGCGCTCAGGCCGCGTTCCACCGTGACATGCGCAAGGTACGCGTCGCGCTGGCGCGACAACATGTCAGAAGGGCCAGACGGTGAGCGCATCCGGCAGGAACGGATCCACCAGGATCGCGGCGAACACCACAGTCAGATAGGTGATGGAGTCGCGGAAGAGTCGCATCTCGTGGAGCTTGCTCGCGCCCGCCTTAGCACGCGCCAGGAGCCGTAGGCAACCCGCGAGGAACCACGCGCCAGACACTGCCGCAATCACCAGATAGACCCACGTCATGCGGGCCACCGGCACCAGCAGCAGCGTGGTCGCGATCATCGCGACCGTGTAGAAGACCATCTCGAAGGCCACGCGGCGCGTGGAGGCAACCACCGGGAGCATGGGGACGTGCGCCTCGCGGTAGTCGCCCGTGAACTTCATGGAGAGCGGCCAGTAGTGCGGGGGCGTCCAGAAGAAGATGATGAGGAACAGCAGCACGGGCGTCCATGCGAGCGACTGCGTCACCGCGGCCCAACCGATGAGCACCGGCATGCAGCCCGCGGCTCCACCCCACACGATGTTCTGGGGGGTGCGGCGCTTAAGGATCATCGTGTAGACCACCACGTAGCCAAAGATCGCAGCCACGGACAACATTGCGGCGAGCGGCGAATCGACCACGAACCAGAACCACACCGTGGAGAGCACGGACAGGGTCCACGCGAAGATCAGCGCGCCGCGCGCGCTCACCGCACCCGTCACGAGCGGTCGCTTCTTGGTGCGCCGCATGATGGCGTCAATGTCGCGGTCGATGTAGCAGTTGAACGCGTTGGCGCCGCCCGCGGAGAGCGCGCCGCCAATGAGTGTCCACAGCATGAGCCAGCCGCCCGGCCAGCCGTCCGCGGCCAGCACCATGGTGGGAATGGTGGTGACGAGCAGGAGTTCGATGATGCGGGGCTTGGTCAGCGCGATGTACGCGCCAATGGTCTTGCGCAGTCCCCCTGCGCTGTGGTCGCGCGGCACCGCGGAATCGGGAGCGAGAAGTGGCGCTGACACGGCTCCATTCTACGCGGAGCCCACCTGACCCCTATCCACCCTTGCACCCAGGGGGAGCCTCCCGATCCGCCCCGGCTCCGTGAACGTTTGGCTCAAGGCGGGACCGTGCCCAACGTGATGCGTGCCACACGCCTCCCGTACGCCGCTAGGCTTGGACGGTAACCCCGAACCTGCCATTGGGAGCCTTCCGTGACCCTCGCTTGGACCGATACTGACCGCCGCGCCGTTGACACTCTTCGAGTTCTCGCCGCCGATGCCGTGCAGAAGGTGGGCAACGGCCATCCCGGCACCGCAATGTCACTTGCACCTGCCGCATATCTCCTCTTTCAGAACGTCATGCAGCACGATCCCGCTGACCCGCATTGGCTGGGTCGCGATCGCTTTGTGCTCTCGTGCGGACACTCGTCGCTGACGCTGTATTTGCAGCTCTTCGCGTCGGGCTACCCCATGACGCTCGACGACATCAAGTCTCTGCGCACCGAAGGCTCGCAGACGCCCGGTCACCCCGAGTACGGCCACACGCCCGGCGTGGAGATCACCACCGGCCCGCTGGGCTCCGGCATCGCGTCCTCCGTTGGTATGGCAATGGCGGCGCGGCGCGAGCGCGGCCTGCTTGACCCCGACGCCGTTCCTGGCTCTTCCCCCTTTGACCACTTCATCTACGTGATGGTTTCCGACGGCGACCTGCAGGAAGGCATCTCCGCCGAGGCTTCCGCCATCGCTGGTGTGCAGGAGCTGGGCAACCTCATCGTCATTTGGGACGACAACAAGATTTCCATCGAGCACGAGACGCCCATCTCATTCGATGAGGACGTCCTGGGCCGCTACGCCGCCTACGGGTGGCACACCCAGCGCGTTGACTGGGTCACCCCAGAGGGCTACCACGAGAACCCGCAAGCGCTCTATGACGCGGTGCTCGCCGCCAAGGCCGAGACCGGGAAGCCGTCAATCATCGCGCTTTCCACGATCATCGGCTGGCCCGCACCCACCAAGCAGAACACTGGCGGCGTGCACGGCTCGGCTCTTGGGGCCGACGAGGTGGCAGCTACCAAGGTTGCGCTCGGTTTTGATCCGGCTGAGTCTTTTGCCGTGGAGCCCGAGGTGCTTGAGCACACCCTCCAGGTGCGCGAGCGCGGCGCCAAGGCGCACGCCGAGTGGGAGAAGCGCTTTGGCACGTGGGAAGAGGCGAACCCCGAGCGCGCATCACTGCTCAACCGTCTCCGCAATCACCAGCTGCCCCAAAACTGGGACGGCGTCCTGCCCACCTTCGAGGAGGGGACGTCGGTCGCAACTCGCGCAGCGTCGGGCAAGATCTTGACGGCACTTGCCCCCGTGCTTCCGGAACTATGGGGAGGCTCGGCGGACCTGGCCGGCTCCAACAACACCACCATGGAAGGTGAGCTGTCGTTCCTGCCGCCGCACCGCTCAACGAAGTCGTGGGAGGGCACGTGGTACGGCCGCACCCTGCACTTTGGCATTCGCGAGCACGGCATGGGAGCCATCCTCAACGGCATCACCCTGCACGGCCTCACGCGCGCCTACGGCGGCACCTTCCTGGTCTTCTCTGACTACATGCGTGGCGCCGTGCGCCTCGCCGCGGTGATGGGCATCCCCACCACCTTCGTGTGGTCGCACGATTCCATCGGTGTTGGCGAGGATGGCCCCACCCACCAGCCCGTTGAACACCTCGCCGCGCTGCGCGCCATCCCGGGCCTTGACGTGGTGAGGCCCGCAGACGCCAACGAGACGTCCGCTGCATGGAAGGTCATCCTGGAGACCTGGGACCGGCCGTCTGCGCTCATCCTGTCCCGGCAGAACCTCCCGGTCCTTGCTGGCACCAGCGCCGAGGGTGTTGCGCGCGGCGCCTACGTGCTCGCGGGTGGCGACGAAGAGGCGGACGTGCTGCTCATCGGCACCGGATCAGAGGTGCAGCATGCGGTTGGCGCACGCGAACTCCTGGCCGAGCAGGGCATCAAGGCGCGCGTCATCTCGATGCCGTCCGTTGATCGTTTTGAGCGTCAGGATGACGACTATCGCGAGTCCGTGCTCCCCCGCGCCATCAAGGCCCGCGTGTCCGTTGAGGCGGGCTCCCGGCTCGGTTGGCGCGAGTACGTTGGCGACGCGGGCCGCACTGTGTCCATCGACCACTATGGCGAGAGTGCCGATGGCGGCCTGCTCATGAAGAAGTTTGGCTTCACGGCAGAGAATGTGGCCGCCAAGGCCCTGGAGAGCATCGAGGACGCCAAGTGAGTGGCTTCTTGAGCACGTGGGTGGGCGTTGACGACGCCGCACACGTGGCCGTCACCGCCACCGGCGAGGCTGCGGAGGCCGTGTCCACCCACAGCCCCGCCCTCGTGGCCGACGCCGTTGCCTCACGCATTGCCGCCAAGGACTTCACGTTGTGGGGCGAAGAGGCCGAATCCGAATCCAAGATCCGCCTTGGGTGGACCGACGTCTTCGAAACCACGCGCGGCATCCTTCCCGGGCTGACCGCGCTGGTTGCGGCGGCCAAGGCGGAGGGCAAGACGCGCGTTGTCCTTGCAGGCATGGGCGGCTCGTCGCTGGGCCCAGAGGTCATCTGCGCCACCTACGACGTTCCGCTCGTCACGCTCGACTCCACCGACCCCGACCAGGTGCGTGACGCCCTCGACGGCGACCTCGAATCCACCATTCTGGTGGTGTCGTCTAAGTCGGGCAGCACCGTGGAAACCGACTCTCAGCGCAGGGCCTTCGAGGAGGCCTTTGAGGCGTCCGGACTGGACCCGCGCCAACACATCGTGGTGGTCACTGACCCCAGTTCACCCCTGCACAAGGCATCCGTTGACGCCGGGTACCGGGCCGTGTTCCTCGCGGACCCCAACGTTGGTGGACGCTTCTCCGTGCTGTCCGCGTTTGGCGTGGTCCCCTCTGCACTGGCTGGCGTTCCTGTGGCCGACATCCTCGACGAGGCGGCCGCCGTAGCGGAGTCCTTCGCCGAGGACAACGAGGCGAACCCAGCGATCGTTCTTGGCGCAGCCATGGCCGGCACCTCCCGCGACAAGCTGGTCATCAGCGACGTGGGCTCCGGCCTGGTTGGCTTTGGCGATTGGGCGGAGCAACTCATCGCCGAATCCACGGGCAAGAACGGCGTTGGCGTGCTGCCAGTGGTCGCGGGGGCCAATGCGCCCGACGCTAGCTTGGCTGATGTTCTCGACGTGCGCTTGGCGCCCCTTGACCAGGAAGTTGACGGGCCTGACAACGGCATCGTGGTTGCTGGCACCCTCGGCGGCCAGTTCCTGCTGTGGGAGTACGCAACGTCCATTGCGGGCCGCATCCTTGGCATCAACCCGTTCGATCAGCCCAATGTGGAGTCCGCAAAGGTCGCCTCACGCGCGCTGCTCGACGCACTCCCGGAGCCCGAGGCCCCCCTCTTCGTTGACGGCGGCATCGAGGTGCGCGCGCTGCAACTATCGCTCGACGGCGTCACCACCGTGGCGGGCGCACTGTCCGCCCTGGTAGACGCCCTCGGCGAGCGTGGCTACCTGGCCGTCATGGCCTACCTTGACCGCGAGGCCAACCCCGCCCTTCCCCAGGTGCGTTCCGCACTCGCCGCACGCACCGGCCGTCCCACCACCTTTGGCTGGGGGCCCCGCTTCCTGCACTCCACGGGGCAGCTCCACAAGGGCGGCGCGCCCGTTGGCGTGTTCCTGCAGATCACCGGCACGTTCGCAGAAGACCTCGAGATCCTTGGCCGCCCATTCACGTTTGGCCAGCTGATCGCCGCGCAGGCGCAGGGTGACGCTGCGGTGCTTGCGGACCACAACCGTCCCGTGCTGCGCCTCAACCTCACGGATAGCGCCCAAGTAGCAACCCTGATCGCCCTGCTGAAAGGCTGACGCGTGCCCAACCCGCTGCGGGATCCCCGCGACCGCCGCCTTCCCCGCATCGCCGGTTCATGTGGACTGGTGATGTTTGGCGTTACAGGAGACCTCGCGCGCAAGAAGCTCATGCCCGCGGTGTACGACCTCGCCAATCGCGGGCTGTTGCCGCCCGCGTTCGCGCTAACGGGCTTTGCCAGGCGCGATTGGGACGAGCAGGACTTTGCCCAAGTGGTGCACGACTCCGTCAAGGAATACGCCCGCACGCCCTTCCGCGAGGAGACCTGGAAGCAGCTGGCGCAAGGCATCCGCTTTGTACAGGGCACTTTCGACGACCCAGAGGCATTCGCCCGCTTGCGCCAAACGGTGGAAGAGCTCGACGAGCAGCGCGGCACCCACGGCAACCACGCGTTCTACCTGTCCATCCCGCCCTCCGCGTTCCCGCAGGTGGTGCGGCAGTTGCGCGACTCGGGCCTCTCGGATCCCAAGGAACACACGTGGCGACGCGTAGTCATTGAGAAGCCCTTTGGCCACGACCTCGCGTCCGCCAACGAGCTTGACGCCGTGGTGAGCGAGGTCTTCCCGCCCGATTCCGTGTTCCGCATCGACCATTACCTGGGCAAGGAGACGGTGCAGAACCTGCTCGCGCTGCGCTTTGCCAACCAGCTCTTTGAGCCCATCTGGAACTCGCAGTACATCGACCACGTGCAGATCACCATGGCTGAGGACATCGGCATTGGCTCGCGGGCCGGCTACTTTGACGGCATCGGCACGGCCCGCGACGTGATCCAGAACCACCTCCTGCAGCTCTTCGCCCTCACCGCCATGGAGGAGCCCGCATCATTCGACGCGTCGGACCTGCGCACCGAGAAGGAAAAGGTCTTGCGCTCAGTTCGTTTGCCCCACGACCTTGCCGAGGGCACCGCTCGTGGCCAGTACGCGGCGGGCTGGCGCGGTGGAGAGAAGGTGGGCGGCTTCTTGCAAGAGGACGGCATCTCCCCTGACTCCATCACGGAGACCTACGCCGCGATCCGCCTTGACGTCCCCAACCGGCGTTGGGCCGGGACTCCGTTCTACCTGCGCGCGGGCAAACGTCTTGGCCGTCGCGTCACGGAGATTGCGCTGGTGTTCAAGAAGGTGCCCATGCCGTACTTCCAGCAGATCGAAGGTTCCGAGACTGGTGCAAATGCCCTCGTAATCCGAGTGCAACCGGACGAAGGCGTGACGCTCAAGTTTGGCTCCAAGGTGCCCGGCACCACCATGGAGGTGCGTGACGTCACCATGGACTTCGCGTACGGCAACGCCTTCACGGAGACCTCCCCAGAGGCATACGAGCGCCTCATCCTCGACGTATTGCTCGGTGACCCGCCCCTCTTCCCGCGCCACGAAGAAGTAGCGTTGTCGTGGGAGATCCTGGACCCCATCACGGACTTCTGGGCCACGCAGGGCCAGCCGGAACAGTACCGCTCCGGCACGTGGGGGCCCGCGAGCTCTGACGCCATGATGGCCCGCGACGGCCGTATCTGGAGGCGACCATGATCATCGAGCTTCCCAACACCACCACGGTGGAGATCAACCGCAGGCTCGTGGAAACGCGCAAGGAGGGTGGCGTCATCACGCTTGGCCGCGTCATGACCCTGGTCATCGATGCCACGGGCGCCAACGCCGAAGACGCTATCGCCACCGCCAACGTGGCCTCCCGTGAGCACCCTTGTCGCATCATCATCATCTCCCCCGGCGACGCAACCGAGGCCCGTCTCGACGCGGAAATCAGGGTGGGCGGAGACGCAGGTGCGTCTGAAGTTGTGGTGCTGCGGCCGTCGGGCCAGCAAATCCAGCACGAGGACACGCTCGTTGCTCCCCTACTGTTGCCAGACACGCCAATCGTTGTCTGGTGGCCGGCCGGGGTGCCTCACGACACCTCGCGCACGGGCCTTGGCCAAATGGCGCAGCGCCGCATCACCGACGCGAAGGGCGAGCCCGATCCCGTGAAGACGCTCCGTTCACTCGCTGAGTGCTACCGCGCCGGCGACACGGACCTCGCGTGGACACGCGTCACCAACTGGCGCGCGCTGCTCGCCTCCGCTCTTGAGCAGGTGACCGATCAGCGTGTCACGCGCGCGCGCATCCATGGCGACACCAACAGCCCGTCCATCCTGCTACTGGGCGCGTGGTTGCGATCGCGGCTTGGGTGCGAGATCGCCGCGACCTACGACGACGCCGCCAAGGGGCTGCAGCACATCGTGCTGGAGACGCCGAGCGGCGAAATCGGCATCTTCCGGCCCGACGGCCAGAACGCCACCATCGAACAGCCGGATCAGCCCTCACACACCATCGCGTTGCCCGCGCGCACTCTCAACGAGTGCCTCGCGGAGGAATTGCGGCGCATGGACGACGATGTTGTCTACGGCGAAGTGCTCGCCGCCTTCGCGGCAGGGTGATCGGAAGCAAAACCACGGGAAGCAGTGCCAAGATGAATGGTGCCAACAAGAAGAGGGCCAACATGATCACGCCCACGCGGCAGGTTGTTGTCTATCCGGACGCCAACACGGTGGCCGCGGCCACGGCCGCACGGCTGCTCACTGAGCTCACGGACGTTCTTGCCGTGCAAGACCGGGCCGACATTGTGCTCACGGGCGGCAGCGTTGGGATCGCCACCTTGCGTGCCGTTGCCCAGAATCCACTCGCACAGATCGTTGACTGGAGCGCGGTTCACGTGTGGTGGGGCGATGAGCGCTTTGTGGATTCCGGAGACCCCGAGCGCAACGAGGGTCAGGCTCAAGAGGCGCTACTGTCCCACCTTCCGATCGCCGATGAGAACATCCACCGCATGGGCTCGGCGAGCGACTACGACGCGCCCGAGACGGCCGCTGCCATCTACCACGACGAGATTGCTCACCAGGGTGCCGCGGAATTCGATGTGCTCATGTTGGGGGTTGGGCCGGACGGCCACGTGGCTTCGCTCTTCCCGGGTCACGAGGTCTATTTGCATGGGGCCGCCGAGGTCTGCGTGGTCACCGACTCCCCCAAGCCACCGCCCGTGCGCGTGACGCTCAGCGTGGGCGCCATCAATCGCGCCAAGAAGGTATGGCTTGTGGCTGCTGGCGAAGAAAAGGCGCATGCCATCGCCGAATGCCTGCAAGACAACGCGGCGTACCCAGGCGCTGCGGTCCATGGCACCGAGCAGACGCTGTGGCTCATCGACACAGCTGCTGCCTCGAAGGCCTAGCAAGCGGGTGCACACCCCGCGCGTGGCAGTGCGTTAGCGACTAGCTGAGCTTGCCCGCAAGGAGCTCGCGGCCCTCGGCCTGCACACCATCACCCGGCTGCACCTCGACGGCTGGAAGCAGTGCTCCCACGCGACCCACGATGGCGTCTACGTCGTAGTCATCGGGCTTGGCGTAAATGACTTCGCCATTGGCGCGGAACGTGAAGATGCCTTTGCGGCCCGTCTTGAGGGAGACCGATTCGAGACGGTTGCCGTATGCCTCAAGCAGCGCCGTCTGCGCGTCGGTAGCGCGCGGCAGGTAGCCGCAGGGCACGCAGTATTCAATCTCAATCTGCACAGTTGACTCCTCAGTCCTTTGTGGAAACAGGGGTGCGGCGCGCGCGCAGGGCCTCGAGCGCCTCATCCAGGAGGGCTTCGCCCTCGGCATTGGTGCGGCGCTCCTTCACATATGCGAGGTGCGTCTTGTATGGCTCGTTGCGCAGCGGCTCTGGCGGGTTGTCAGCATCGAGTCCAGCAGGAAGACCACACTTGGGGCAGTCCCACTCGAAGGGGATCTCTGAGTCTTCAGCGATGGCAAAGCTGGGGCTCGTGACGTGCCCTCTCGCGCAGTAATACGAGACCATCTGCCGCGGAGCTGATTCGCCCCGCTCTTCTTCGCCGAGTGGTCCCGCGCCTACGCGCGAACCTCGAATCGCATTGCCGCCTGCCATGGCTTTTCCTCAGTATTCTTCGCGCGATGCTCAGGAGAATCGGGCGATTAGTCCAAGAAGTACAACGATCAGTCCCCAGGCGATCGCCACTCCCCACGTGATGCGGGTCAGGTTGCGCTCACCAACAGCAGACGACTGAATGCCGGACGCAAGACCGCCGCCAAACATGTCGGTGATGCCGCCGCCGCGTCCACGGTGAATGAGAACTAGCCCGATGAGCACCACGCTCAATACTGCTAGCAACACCCACAGGGTGTCTTCGAGGATATTCACAATTCTCCTTGGACGACGTTGGAACGGCTACAAGGATACCTTGCGTCACGCTCGCTCCAGCGCGCAACGCCCCTACAGGGCAACGGTGTGGTCTCGGAATCGGGCGATCTTCCCAAACTCCTCGGGATCGAGGCTTGCGCCGCCCACGAGCACGCCGTCTACGTCGGCCTCCGCCATGATTGCCGCGATGTTCCCTGACTTCACGGAACCGCCGTAGAGAACTCGCACTGCATCGGCCACGGCCGGGCTGTAGAGCTCGGCGAGCCGTGCGCGGATTGCTCCGCAAACCTCTTGCGCGTCAGCCGGGGTGGCCACCTCACCGGTGCCAATAGCCCACACGGGCTCGTAGGCAACGACGATCTGCGCAGCACGGTCCTCCGGCAATCCTGCTAGGGCTCCGTCCAGCTGTGCGAGCGTGTATTCCACCTGACGACCCTCCTTGCGGACGTCGAGGCCCTCGCCAACGCACAGGATCGGCACAATGCCGTGGTCAAAGGCGGCCTTCACCTTGGCGCCAACCACAGCGTCGGACTCGCCGTGGTATTCCCTGCGCTCGGAGTGTCCAACCGTCACGTACGAGACGTTGAGCTTGGCGAGCTGGAGGCCGGAGACCTCGCCGGTGAATGCGCCCGAGGTCTCCGCAGAAACATCCTGCGCGCCCACCTTGATGGGCAGCTTGTCCGCGTCGATGAGGGTCTGCACGGAGCGAATGGAGGTGAATGATGGCAACACCACCACCTCAACCTCGCCAAAGTTGTGCTTGGCGTCTTGCAGGAGCCATGCGAGCTTCTGCACCGTGTGAGTTGCCTCTAGGTGGTCAAGATTGAGCTTCCAGTTGCCTGCAATGAGCGGGATGCGAGCCATCAGTTAGTCCTCCAGGACGTCGAGACCGGGCAAAGTCTTGCCCTCGAGCAATTCGAGCGACGCGCCGCCACCCGTGGAAATGTGGCTGAACTCCGCCTCGTCAAAGCCCAGCAGTCGCACTGCCGCCGCAGAGTCGCCGCCGCCAACAACGGAGAAGCCGTCAGAGTCGATCATGGCCTGTGCCACCGCCTTGGTGCCCCCGGCGAAGGCCGGGAACTCGAACACGCCCATTGGGCCGTTCCACACGATGGTCTTGGCGTCCGCAATCTTGGATGCGAACAGTTCAGCCGAGTCTGGGCCAATGTCGAGACCCATGCGGTTGGCGGGGATGGCATCGGCGGAAACCACGTCGGCATCGGCATCGGCAGCGAAGGCCGTTGCCGCGACGATGTCCGTTGGAAGCACAATCTCCACGCCGCTCGCCTCCGCCGTGGCGAGGTATCCGCGCACGGTGTCGATCTGATCGCGCTCAAGCAGCGAGGTGCCCACTTCATAGCCCTTGGCGGCGAGGAACGTGAAGACCATGCCACCGCCAATAAGCAGGCGGTCCGCCTTGGTCAGCAGGTTGGCGATCACGCCAAGCTTGTCCGAGACCTTGGATCCACCAAGCACCACCACGTACGGGCGGGCGGGGTCCGTCACCGCCCTGCTCAGCGACTCAACCTCTTTCTGCACCAGCAGACCGGCGGCCGCGGGAAGGAGCTTTGCGATGTCGTAGACCGAGGCCTGCTTGCGGTGCACCACGCCAAAGCCATCGGACACGAACGCGTCGGCGAAGGCTGCCAGTTCTGCGGCGAGCGACTCGCGCTCGTCGTCAACCTTGCTCGTCTCACGCGGATCAAACCGCACGTTTTCGAGCATGGCGACGTCACCTGACTGGAGGGCAGAAACGGTGGCCGCTGCAGATTCCCCAACCAGGTCGTCGGCCAGAGTGACGGTCTTGCCCAGGAGTTCGGAAAGCCGTGCGGCGGCAGGGGCGAGCGAATACTTCGCTTCCGGCGCGCCCGCGGGGCGGCCAAGGTGCGCCATGACAATGACGGATGCGCCCGCGTCGAGCAGCCTCTGAATGGTGGGTACCGACGCGCGCACGCGGCCATCGTCGGTGATGGTGGTGCCGTCGAGGGGCACGTTAAGGTCCGAGCGGACCAACACCTTCTTGCCGGCGAGGTCGCCGAGCGAATCAATCGTCTTGAGCATCATCCGTTCCTGTCCTGGCATGGATACGGCCGCACACGAGTCTCGTGCGCGGCCGTATCGCTGGTCCTGATTAGAGGCGCTCGCCGACGTAGTTCGTCAGCTTCACCAAAGAGGTTGAGTAACCCCACTCGTTGTCGTACCACGCGACGATCTTCACCATGTCGCCAGAGACCTTGGTGAGCTTCGCGTCGAAGATCGACTGGTGCGGGTTGCCAACGATGTCGGCCGAGACGAGCTCGTCTTCCGTGTACTCGAGGGTGCCAGCCATGGCGCCCTCCGCCGCAGCCTTAACAGCGGCGTTGACCTCTTCCACGGTGACCTCGCGTGAGGCAGTGAACGTGAGGTCCGTGGCGGAACCCGTGATGACCGGCACGCGCATGGCGAAACCGTCCAGCTTGCCCTTGAGCTCGGGGAGCACCAGGGACACGGCCTTCGCTGCACCCGTGGACGTTGGCACGATGTTCTGTGCTGCGGCGCGTGCGCGGCGGAGGTCCTTGTGGGGGCCATCCTGGAGGTTCTGGTCACCCGTGTACGCGTGAATCGTGGTCATGAGGCCCTTTTCGATGCCGATGGCGTCGTTGAGGGCCTTGGCGACCGGCGCCAGGCAGTTGGTGGTGCACGAGGCGTTGGAGATGATGTGCTGCGTCGCGGGGTCGTAGTCGGTGTGGTTGACACCAACGACGAACGTGCCGTCGTCATTCGAGGCGGGGGCCGAGATGATGACCTTCTTGGCTCCTGCGTCGATGTGCGCCTTGGCCTTGGTCGCGTCCGTGAAGAAGCCAGTTGACTCGATCACAATGTCCGCGCCCAGCTCGGCCCAGGGGAGGTCGGCGGGGTTGCGCTGCTCGAGCGCACGGATCGCCTTGCCGTCAACGTAGATGTTCTCCGCGTCGTACGTAACATCCTGGGCGAGACGTCCAAGCACCGTGTCGTACTTCAACAGGTGGGCGAGCGTCTTGTTGTCCGTGAGGTCATTGACGCCAACGATCTCGATGTCTGCGCCTTCTGCCAGAATCGCACGGAAGTAGTTCCGTCCAATGCGGCCGAAGCCGTTGATACCGACCTTGATGGTCACTGTTTTCTCCTCGACTCGTGCCACTTCTGACACGGTTGATTTTGGGGTGCTTGCGCACCTCTCCGTGCGCGGGGGGCGCCGCCTTGGCGGGCCACTGGTCTAAAGCGTACTACCTAGCACAACGCAAGGCGGCGCGCCCTTAGTCCCGGATGCGAGACCTAATCCTCGACCAACATGTCCGGAGTCAAGAACGCCTCCGTGTCAGGGATGCCGAGTTCCTCTGCCTTCTTGTCCGCGGTGGCCAACAGGCGGCGAATGCGCCCCGCCACGGCGTCCTTGGTGAGGGGCTGCTCGGCATACTTTCCCAGTTCCTCAAGCGACGCCTCTTTGTGCGCGAGCCGCAGCTGCCCAGCCTCTCGCAGGTGCTCGGGAACGTCGTCGCCAAGAATCAAAAACGCACGCTCCACGCGGGCCGACGCTGCTACCGCCGCGCGCGCGGAACGGCGCAAGTTGGCATCGTCAAAGTTGGCAAGACGGTTGGCGGTTCCCCGTACCTCTCGCCGCGTGCGCTTGTCTTCCCATTCGAGCACCGAATCGTGAGCCCCAAGGCGCGTCAGCAGATCCGCGATGGCGTCGCCGTCACGAATGACAACGCGATCAACGCCGCGCACCTCGCGCGACTTGGCGGATACCCCCAGCCGCCTCGCGGCCCCAACGAGGGCGAGCGCTGCCTCGGGACCAGGCGAGGTCACTTCCAGTGCGGAGGAGCGCCCGGGCTCCGTGAGCGATCCGTGCGCGATGAACGCGCCACGCCATGCACCGATGGTGTCCTCGATGGCGCCGCCAACTACCTGCGGCGGCAAGCCACGAACAGGGCGGCCGCGGTGGTCAAGCAGGCCCGTCTGGCGAGCGAGGGATTCGCCCTCCTTCACAACGCGAACCAAGTAGCGGTTGCCCTTCTTGAGCCCGCCGGAGACCACGATGATTTCGGAGCCGAGGTTGTAAACGTCCTGGATGAAGCCGCGCAAGCGGCGGGCGCCCGCGGCAGTGTCCAGTTCGGCTTCGATGACAATGCGGCCAGAAACAATGTGCAACCCGCCGGCGAAGCGCAACGTGGTCGCGACCTCGGCCTTTCGAGCTGAAACTTTGTCGACGGCCACTCGGGCCAATTCGTCTTTCACCTGTGCCGTCAACGCCATGCCGATATCCTGCCACTCATCGGGAGGCCCGCGCGCCGTGAGCGGCCACCATTGCGAACACCCGCGCATATTGCTCGGACAGTAGCGCTTGATCATGCCGGTCGATCTCGCCCGCAGCCCTCAGCGGCGCCACCGCGAGCTGCGTTCCCCACTCAGCCACCGTCTTGGCGAGCCGCCCATCCGCAGCCTCCTCGGCGTCGGCCAAAACTACGGCGGGCACAAAGTGGGGCGCCAACGCCCTCAGCGCCGCCACCTCATCGGCGCGATGCATGCCGTGCGTCTCGGTGTCCTCGTCAGCGATATTCAACGTAAGGACCGCACGTTGAGAGGCCGTGACGAGCGCGCGATGCACCTCGGGGACCAGAAAGTGGGTAAGCACAGAGGTGTACCAGCTCCCGGGGCCAAGCACCACAACATCGGCCGACGCTATGGCGTCGAGCGTCGCGGGTGGCACATGGGGCTGGGTTGGCTCAAGGGAGAGGCTCAATATGCGGCCCTGCGCCGTTGCCACGTCCACCTGGCCGCGTACGGTGCGGGGACCGTCAGGCCCTTCAACAAGGGCGCTGATTTCGATGGGCTCATCCGAAACTGGGAGCACGCGGCCCTGCGCGCGAAGCAGGCGCGCCACCCAATCGAGGCCGCCAACGACGTCGCCCGTCTGCTCCCACAGCGCGGCTATGAGGAGATTGCCCACGGCGTGGCCATCCAGCGGGCCTTGGGTGGAGAAACGCGATTGCAACACGTCACGCCAGGTAGTGCCCCACTCGGTGTCTTCGCACAACGCGCTGAGCGCCATGCGCAGGTCTCCTGGGGGCACCACCCCCAGTTCCTCGCGGAGGCGGCCGGAAGATCCACCGTCATCCGCGACTGTCACGATCGCGGTGAGCGCCTCGGACACGGGACGTAACGCGCGAAGACTTGTGTAGAGCCCGTGTCCACCCCCCAGCGCCACCACATGCGGAAGAGGCATCAGTGCGTCCGGTCACGGTGGGTCACGCGCACGGCGATGTCGTGGTCGCGCAACTGCTGGGCGAGAGCCTCCGCGATAGCGACGGACCTGTGCCTGCCACCGGTGCAACCTATGGCAATTGTTACCGAGTGCTTGTCATGAGCGCGGTAGTGACTCAGGACGTTCTCGAGCAGTCCCGCGTAGTCGTCGACGAACTCGCGCGCGCCCTCTGACGCGAGCACGTAGTCGCGCACGGCCGGGTCCAGTCCTGTGAGTGGGCGCAACTCGGGGACCCAATGCGGGTTGTGCAAGAAGCGCACATCGGCCACAAAGTCCGCGTCCTTTGGCAGGCCGTTTTTGAACCCAAAAGTCACCACGTTGACGGTCAGCGGCGAATTCTCCTCGCCCACTTCGCCAACAACGATGTCGCGCAGTTGGTGCACGTTGAGGTCGCTCGTGTCGATAACGGTGTCCGCACGTTCACGCACCGCCGCGAGGAGCGCGCGCTCGCGTGCGATCCCCTCGAGCAGGGTCCCGTCTTCTTGCAACGGATGCGGCCTGCGCGCCTCGTCAAAGCGATTGACGAGCGTGTCGTCGGACGCGTCGAGGAACATGAGACGCACAGGAATGCCGCGCCGTTCAAGGTCATCGATGACGGCCTCAAGGTCTGAGAAAAGTTCCCTCGCCCGCACGTCCACTACTGCTGCGAGGCGGTCGGCTGGGTCGCGGCCAATCATGGCAACGAGCCCGCCGAGCATCTGCGGCGGGATGTTATCCACCACGTACCAGCCCTGATCCGCCAGCGCGGCCGCGGCCCTGGTGCGTCCGGCTCCCGACATCCCCGTGAGGATGACCACCTCCGCTGCTGAATCCGGCGTGTCGAATTCCGGCATCGGAATGCCAGAGGGGAAGGTGACCGGTGGAACCTCGTCCGTCATGCCTCCAGCATGCCAGGTGCGGCGTCGTCACCCGTAGCGCCATGCAACGAGGCATGTATCGAACGGGCCGTTCCCCTCCCCACGCCGGGAACCAGCGCGAGTTGCTCCACCGACGCATTCTTCACTTGAGCGAGCGAACCGAAGTGGTTGATGAGCGCCTTGGCTCGCGTGGGTCCTACCCCGGGGAGTTCGTCTACGGCCGAGGCCCTCATGGCCTTGGTGCGCTTGTTGCGGTGCTTGCTGATGGCGAACCGGTGCGCCTCGTCGCGCACGCGCTGCAACAGGAACAGAGCCTCCGATCCCCGCGGCAGGATGACGGGGAACTGCTGCCCCGGCACCCACACCTCCTCCAGTCGCTTGGCGAGGCCAACGACGCTGACGTCGGTGATGCCTAGATCGTCCAACACGCTCTGAGCCGCTTGCGCTTGTGGGAGAGCTCCGTCGATGACGATGAGCTGCGGTGGGTACGCGAATCGCGCGGTCTCGCGCTCCTCAAGCGGCAACTTGGACTCTTCCAAGTACCTCGTGAAGCGGCGCCGGATCACCTCGCGCATGGACGCGAGGTCGTCCGAGCCATCGGCAATGGAGAACTGCCGGTAGTGCGCCTTCTTTGGCAGCGCATCCTCGAACACCACCATGGAGCCCACTTGGTTGGTGCCCGATGTGTGAGAGATGTCGTAACACTCGATGCGCAGCGGCGCCTCCGGCAGGTTGAGCGCATTCTGAAGATCTTGGAGAGCCGCGGAGCGCGCCGTAAGGTCAGATGCTCGGCGCATCCGGTGCTGCAACAACACCTCTTGCGCGTTGCGGCGCCCGAGGGTTGCCAGTTCCACCTTCTTGCCCCGCTGGGCCGGGTGAATATCGACGCGGGCACCGCGTACCCCGCTGAGCCACTCCGAGACGCCGGCGGGCACCGACGCGGGCACGATGATCTCCGTTGGAATGTCCGCCGCATCGGCATCGCCGTATGCCTCTTGGAGCAATTGCTCCGTAAGGGCGGCCGTGGTGAGCGGATCCGGCTTCTCCACCACCCACCCCCGCTGGCCGGCGATACGGCCGTCGCGCACCACAAACACGTGCGCCGCGGCCTCCAACTCCTCATCGACTACGGAGAACACGTCCACGTCGCTGCCCGCGCTCAGCACAACGGCGTTGCGTTCCAGCACGGACTTGAGTGCGGTGAGCCGATCGCGCGCACGAGCAGCAGCCTCAAAGTCTTCGCGCTCAGCGGCGGCAGTCATCTGCTCGGTGACGTCTCTGATGATGCCCTTGGCGTCTCCCGCGAGCACCTCGCACACACGCTCTGCCGTTGCCCGGTGCTCCTCCGGCGTAACGCGGCCAACGCACGGCGCCGAGCATTTGCCGATGTACCCAAGCAAGCACGGCCTGCCTTGCCGCTCCGCCTTCTTGAACGTGGCAACAGTGCAGGTGCGCATGGGCAGTGCGCTCGTCAGCGTGTCTACCGTCTCGCGAATGGCCCACGCGCGCGCGTACGGGCCAAAGTATCTGACGCCCGGCTTGCGCTCGCCGCGCATCACCACCATGCGCGGGAATTCCTCGTTCATGGTGACCGCAAGGTACGGATACGACTTGTCGTCCTTGAACACCACGTTGAAGCGAGGATCGTATTTCTTGATCCACGTGTGCTCGAGGATGAGCGCCTCAACCTCGTTGCGCACCACGGTCCACTCCACAGACGCGGCGGTTGTCACCATGAGCCGCGTGCGCGGGTGCAACTGGGCGAGGTCTTGGAAATAGTTCTGCAGCCGCTGGCGCAGGTTCACGGCCTTGCCCACGTACACAACACGGCCCGACGGGTCGCGGAACCGATACACGCCAGGGCTAGTGGGAATGGTCCCCGGCTTGGGACGGTAGTCGGCCGGGTGAGTCACGCAACCAGCCTACGCTCAGGGTCAGACAGCAGTCTCTGCGCGCGAGACGCGACTAGGCGGCAACCGTTGCGGGCAACAGCTCCGCAAGATACTGGCCCGTATGGCTCGCCTTGTTCCCGGCCACGTCTTCCGGAGTTCCCTCCGCAACCACCATGCCGCCACCGGAACCGCCCTCCGGACCCATGTCAACCACCCAGTCCGCAGACTTGATGACATCAAGGTTGTGCTCAATCACGATGACCGTGTTGCCCTTGTCCACGAGCCCCTGCAACACTCCAAGAAGCTTGCGCACGTCCTCAAAGTGGAGGCCCGTTGTGGGCTCGTCAAGCACGTAGATGGTGCGTCCTGTTGACCTGCGCTGCAGCTCCGAGGCGAGCTTGACGCGCTGCGCCTCGCCACCGGAGAGGGTTGGCGCCGGCTGGCCCAACCGCACGTAGCCAAGGCCCACCTCAACGAGCGTCGTCAGATACCGCGAAATGGCCGGAATTGCCTCAAAGAACTCGGCTGCCTCAGAGATAGGCATGTTGAGCACGTCGGCCACGTTCTTGCCCTTGAAGTGCACCTCAAGCGTCTCGCGGTTGTACCGAGCGCCCTTGCAGACCTCGCATGGCACGTAGACGTCGGGCAAGAAGTTCATCTCGATCTTGAGCGTGCCGTCACCCGAACACGCCTCGCAGCGGCCGCCCTTGACGTTGAAGGAGAAGCGCCCGGGCCCGTAGCCGCGCACCTTGGCCTCGTTGGTCTCCGAGAACAGTTTCCGCACGCGATCCCACACTCCCGTGTAGGTGGCGGGGTTGGATCGCGGGGTGCGCCCAATGGGCCCCTGGTCAACGTGGACGATCTTGTCTAGGTGCTCCGTGCCCGTAATCCGCGAGTGACGGCCCGGCACCTGGCGCGCGCCATTCAACGTGTTGGCCAACGACGTGTACAGGATCGTGTTGACCAAGGTGGACTTGCCAGAGCCCGAGACCCCCGTCACGGCGGTCAGCACGCCCAACGGAAAGCTCACGTCGATGTCTTGCAGGTTGTGTTCGCGAGCCCCAACCACCGTCACAGTGCGGCCATCATCGGCAGGTCGCCGAGCGTCGGGCACTGGAATGGACTTCTTGCCCGCCACGTATTGGCCCGTGAGCGACTTGTCGTTCTTGAGGAGGGCGGCAACCGTGCCCGAGTGGACCACTTCTCCCCCGTGCTCACCAGCGCCGGGGCCAATGTCCACCACCCAGTCGGCGGTGCGAATGGTGTCTTCGTCGTGCTCCACCACGATGAGGGTGTTGCCAAGGTCCCTGAGCCGCGTCAGCGTCTCGATGAGGCGGTGGTTGTCCCGCTGATGCAGGCCAATGCTCGGCTCATCCAGTACATAGAGCACGCCCACGAGGCCAGAGCCAATCTGCGTGGCTAGGCGAATCCGCTGCGCCTCGCCGCCGCTCAGCGTGGCCGCGCCGCGAGACAGGGACAAGTAGTCCAAGCCAACGTCAAGCAGGAACCCCAGCCGCGCGTCGATCTCCTTGAGCACCTGCACCGCGATCTGCCGGCCGCGCTCGTCGAGCTTGGCATCGGCCAGGAACGTGCGCGCCACCCTGATGGACATCTCACACACTTCGGCAATGGATTTACCGCCAACCGTGACCGCGAGCACTTCGGGCTTGAGGCGGGAGCCGTTGCACGTGGGGCACGGGATTTCCCGCATGTACGCCTCGTACTTCTCGCGCGACCAATCCGATTCGGTCTGGTCGTGAAGCCGTTCGAGCCACGTGATGGCACCCTCGAAGCCCGTGGTGTACTGGCGCTCACGTCCATACCGGTTTTTGAAGCGCACGTGCACTTGGTAGTTGTTGCCGCGCAACACGGCCCCTTGCGCCTCCGGCGTGAGACTCCTCCAGGGGTCGCTCATGGAGAATCCGAGTTCCTGCGACAACGCCTCGAGGGTGCGCGAGAAGTAATCCGACGAGATGCCCGACCACGGCGCAATCGCGCCCTTTGCGAGGCTCAGCTCGGGATCGGGGACCACGAGGTCGGGGTCAACCTCGAGCTTCACGCCGATACCCGTGCACTCGGGGCATGCGCCGTAGGGAGCGTTGAAGGAGAACGTTCGCGGCTCCATCTCCTCGAGTGTCAGCACGTGGTCGTTGGGGCACGCGCGCTTTTCGCTGTAACGCCTTGCCTCCATCTCGCCCGCATCCACCGGGTCAATCACCACAAGTCCGTCCGCGATGCGCAGGGCGGTCTCCACGGAGTCGGTGAGGCGCTGGCGAATGCCGTCCCGAGCTACGAGCCGGTCAACGACCACCTCGATGGTGTGCTTGAGCTTCTTCTCCAGTTGCGGTGGCTCGCTGAGCTGGATGGTCTCGCCGTCCACGCGCGCGCGGGCAAAGCCCTGTCCCTGCAGATCCTCGAAGAGATCCTGATATTCGCCCTTGCGGCCCCGCACCACGGGCGCAAGCACCTGGTAGCGCGTGCCCTCAGGCAGCGCGAGCACGGAGTCAACAATTTGCTGCGGCGTCTGCGAGCGGACCTCTTCGCCACACACCGGGCAGTGCTGGATGCCCACGCGGGCCCACAACAGACGCAAGTAGTCGTAGACCTCGGTGACTGTGCCCACCGTGGACCGCGGGTTGCGGTTGGTGGACTTCTGGTCAATCGACACAGCGGGCGAGAGCCCTTCAATGAAGTCAACGTCGGGCTTGTCCATTTGGCCAAGGAACTGGCGCGCGTACGCGCTCAGGGATTCGACGTAGCGCCGCTGCCCCTCCGCGAAGATGGTGTCGAACGCAAGCGAGGACTTCCCCGATCCGCTGAGACCACTGAACACAATGAGTGCGTCACGCGGCAGGTCGAGATCAATTCCCTTGAGATTGTGCTCGCGCGCGCCGCGGACGATGAGCCGGTCATTCACACGGACATGCTACGTGGAAAATCGTTCGAACGCATGTTCGAATCGCCAAAAGCGTGTTGAATGGCCAGATGACAATGTTTGCAGTTCACTACACCTACGACGATCGCGCGGCGGAGCGTGACGCGGTGCGAGCCCAGCATCGGGCCTTCTTGGAAAACTTGGCCGACGCCGGGGTTGCGCTTGCGTACGCACGTTACGAGGACGTCGGCTCGCCGGGCGCGCTACTCCTCTTTGCCGGCGACAGCGCCGATGCCATCGAGTCGCTGTTGGACCAAGACCCCTACGCGCTGGCTGGGTTGATTGCCGACCGTGAGGTGCGCGTGTGGAACGCGAGCGGTCCGCTTGTCGCAGGGCTCGCAGCCACGGCCTAGCCGTCCGTGGCGCGCTTGCGCGTGGCGACCAGACTCGCTACCGCGGCCGTTCCGAGCACCACCAGGATGATCACGAGGGACAGCCACGTGGGGATCTCGGGGATTGAGTGCATCGGCTCGCCGCCATTGATGAAGGGTACGGCGTTCTCGCGCAGCGCCTCCAAGATGAGCTTGACGCCAATGAACCCCAAGATGACGGCAAGTCCGTACGAGAGGTAAATGAGCCGCGTCAGCAGCCCCTGGACAACAAAGAACAGTTGACGCAGGCCCATGAGCGCAAAAGCGTTCGCCGTGAAGACGATGTAAGGGTCTTGGGTGAGGCCAAAAATGGCGGGGATCGAGTCAAGCGCAAACAGGACGTCCGTGGTGCCAATAGCGATCATCACAATGAGCATGGGCGTGACGAGTCGCTTGCCGTTCTCTCGCACCCACAGGGAGGGGCCGCGATAGTCGTCCGTCGTCGGCAGCACCTTGCGGAGCCAACCGGTGACTCGGTTTTCCTTGTACTCGGCGTCGCCCTCTTCCGCGCCGCCCTCGCGAGCAACGGAGAAGGCGGTCCAGATCAGGAACGCTCCAAAGACAAAGAACACCCACGAGAAGGCTGCCAGTGCCGCCGCGCCCACAAAGATGAAGACCGCGCGCAATACCAGCGCAATCGCCACGCCAACGAGCAACACGCGTTGCCTATAGAGCGTGGGCACCGCAAACCTCGCGAGGATCACAAGGAAGACAAAGAGGTTGTCCACGCTCAGCGACCACTCGGTCACGTACCCCGCTAGGAACTCGGTTGCCTTCTGCGCAGAACTGAGTGCCCACAGGCCCAGGCCAAAGAGCAGAGCGAGGGAGATATAGAAGACGGTCCAGCGCGAGGACTCGCGGAACGTTGGCTCGTGCGGTTTGCGCACCACCACGTAGAAGTCAAAGACGAAGAGTCCAACTATGCCGGCGATCGTCGCTGCCCACACCGCCGGAGATTCCACCGCCCCATCCTAGGTGGCGGCTACGGCGCGTTCAGACCACGTGCGAGGACCTATTGGGCTCCCAGCATCTGCCGCAGTTCCTTCTTCAGTTCGCCAATCTCATCTCGCAGCCGCGCGGCCAATTCGAATTGCAGTTCGCCAGCCGCTGCGCGCATCTGGGCGGACAGATCCTCGATGAGCTGGGTGAGTTCGTCAGCCGGTCGATCCGCCATGGGCGAGCGTGCGCCCGATGGGGTGGGTGCCGTCTTTGCCGCCTTGAGCGCCTCGGCGGTGTCGGCCTCCTCGCGTGCGAGCATCTCGGTGATGTCGCCGATGCGCTTGCGCAGCGGAGTGGGATCGATCCCGTTGGCGGTGTTAAAGGCGATCTGGGTGTCCCGCCGACGATTGGTTTCATCGATCGCGGTGCGCATGGAGTCCGTGATGGAGTCCGCGTACATATGCACCTCGCCGGAGACGTTGCGAGCCGCACGCCCAATGGTCTGGATGAGTGAGGTGCCGGAGCGCAAGAAGCCCTCCTTGTCAGCGTCGAGGATGCTCACGAGCGAGACCTCCGGCAGGTCGAGCCCCTCACGGAGGAGGTTGATGCCCACCAGGACGTCGAACTTGCCCATGCGCAATTCGCGGAGCAGCTCTACGCGACGCAATGTGTCCACGTCGGAGTGCAGGTACTCCACCCGCACGCCCCGGTCCGCGAGGTATTCGGTGAGGTCTTCCGCCATCTTCTTGGTGAGGGTCGTGACGAGCACGCGCTCGTCCTTCTCTACCCGCACGCGAACTTGCTCAAGGAGGTCGTCGATCTGACCTTCCGTGGGCTTCACTACCACCTTGGGGTCCACGAGGCCGGTTGGCCGAATGATCTGCTGAACTACGCCGTCGGCCTTATCCAGTTCGTATTTGCCAGGCGTTGCCGAAAGGTAGACCGTCTGCCCAACGCGTTCCTGGAACTCTTCCCATTTGAGGGGGCGGTTGTCGAGTGCTGACGGTAAGCGGAAGCCGTGGTCTACGAGGGTGCGCTTGCGGGACTGGTCGCCGTGATACATCGCGCCTATTTGCGGCACGGTCACGTGTGACTCGTCGATGACGAGCAGGAAGTCATCGGGGAAATAATCGAGGAGCGTGTGGGGCGGTGTTCCCGTCTCGCGCTGCTCGATGTGGCGCGAGTAGTTCTCGATGCCGGAGCACGTGCCCACCGACTTCATCATCTCGAGGTCGAACGTGGTGCGCATTTTGAGCCGCTGTGCCTCGAGGAGCTTGCCTTGCCTGTCCAGTTCCTCGAGCCGCTCCCCCAGTTCCAGCTCAATGGTGCGGATGGCCGTGCTCATGCGCTGCTCGCTTGCCACATAGTGCGACGCCGGGAAGATGTGCACCTGGTCCCGGCGATTCACGATGTCTCCCGTGAGCGGGTGGAGCGTGTAGAGCGCCTCGATCTCGTCGCCAAAGAACTCGATGCGAATGGCGAGTTCCTCGTACACCGGGATGATCTCCACAGTATCTCCGCGCACGCGGAACGTGCCACGCGTGAAGGCGAGGTCGTTGCGGGAGTACTGCATCTGCACAAACTCACGCAGGAGCGAGTCGCGGTCGAGGGTGTCGCCTACGGCGAGGGTCACCATGCCGTCGATGTATTCCTCTGGCGTGCCCAGGCCATAGATGCAGCTGACGGAGGACACGACGACCACATCACGCCTGGTAAGCAGGGAGTTGGTGGCGGAGTACCGGAGCCGTTCCACCTCTTCGTTGATCGAGGAGTCCTTCTCGATGTAGGTGTCCGTCTGCGGAACGTACGCTTCCGGCTGGTAGTAGTCGTAATAGCTCACGAAGTACTCAACGGCATTGTTGGGCAAGAGGTCGTGAAACTCATTTGTCAGCTGCGCGGCGAGCGTCTTGTTGTGCGCCATGACAAGGGTGGGGCGTTGCAGGCGCTCGATGAGCCATGCCGTTGTCGCGGACTTGCCCGTTCCCGTGGCGCCCAGCAGCACCACGTCCTTTTCCCCCGCCTGAATGCGCCGCGCTAGGTCATCGATGGCCGCCGGCTGGTCGCCAGACGGCTTGTACTCGGAGATGACCTCAAAGGGATTCTCGGCACGGCGCAGATCGGTAGACATGGAACAACCGTACGCCGAGCCACTGACACGGAACTCGCGTCAGGTGGTGATCGCGTGAGGCACGCGCTCCGCCCAGAAGGCGTCCACCTGCGACTCGAGGTTTTCCGGCGTCCCGGAACCGTCCAGAACCACGTCGGCTGCTGCGGCGCGCTGCTCATCGGTGGCCTGTGCCGCGATCCTGGCCTCAGCGTCGGCCCCCGTGAGGCTGCGCTGCTTGACGAGGCGCTGCATGCGCAGCTCCACCGGCGCCGCCACCGTGACGACCATGTCGAAGTCCCCGCCTTGACCTGTCTCCACGAGCAGCGGAATGTCATGCACGATGACGTCCACGCCCTCGGCGCGCGCTTGCCTGTCCGCAGCGAGCCCCGCAGCAACCACGTATGGATGAACGATTTTATTAAGGCGTTCGCGTTCCGAAGCGCTCCCAAACACGATCGCGGCGAGCGCTGAACGGTCTAACTGTCCGCGCACCAGCACTGCATCGCCAAACGTCGAGACGATGTCCACGAGCGCAGCGGAACCCGGCTCCACCACGCGCCTGGCAAGCGCGTCGTAGTCAACAACGCGTGCGCCGAGCTCCCCAAAACGGCGCGCCGCAGTGGACTTGCCGGCGGCGATGCCACCCGTGAGTCCTATGCGCAACACAGTTCGCATCCTCACACGGCCCGACGCTGTGGGCAACTTCACGCGCCGCCGTGGCCCTATCCGTGGTTGCCGGGGCATGCAAGAGGGGCCCACCGCCGCTGTCGCAATGACAGCGCGGGGGCCCCTCGTGAACTGCTGTGGACTAGTTGCCCGTGAGCTTCTCGCGCAGAGCGGCGAGGCGCTCGTCGGAGGCCAGCGTGCCCTCGGACGAGTCCTCCTCATGCGAGGAGTACGAGGTGGCCGCACCGGCGGACTTGGCGTCGCGCTTCTTGGCCGCGGGGGCCGCGGTCTCGGCCTCGAGGGCCGCAGCGTCCTGCTTGGCCACAAATGCCTTGTGGGCTTCCCAGCGCTCGTGAGCCTTGGCGTAGTCCGCCTCCCAGGCCTCGCGCTGAGCGTCAAAGCCGTCGCGCCATTCCTGGGTGTCGGGGTCAAAGCCCTCGGGGTACTTGTAGTTGCCTGCGGCGTCGTACTCGGCCGTCATGCCGTACAGCGCGGGGTCAAAGTCCTCGCCGTTGGGGTCAACGCCCTCGTTCGCCTGCTTGATGGACAGCGAGATGCGGCGACGCTCAAGGTCAATGTCGATGATCTTGACGAAGACGTCCTCGTCGGCCTGCACAACCTGCTCGGGCAGCTCAACGTGGCGCACGGACAGCTCGGAGATGTGAACCAGGCCCTCGATGCCCTCGTAAACGCGAACGAACGCGCCGAAGGGAACGAGCTTGGTGACCTTGCCGGGCACAATCTGGCCGATCGCGTGGGTGCGCGCGTACACGGCCCACGGGTCTTCCTGCGTGGCCTTGAGCGAGAGCGAAACACGCTCGCGGTCCATGTCGATCTCGAGTACCTCAACCTCAACCTCTTGGCCAACGTTGACAACCTCGGTGGGGTGGTCGATGTGCTTCCAGGACAGCTCGGAGACGTGCACAAGGCCGTCTACGCCGCCCAGGTCAACGAACGCACCGAAGTTGACGATCGAGGAAACGACACCCTTGCGGACCTGTCCGGGAGCCAGCGCGGTGAGGAACGTGGAGCGCACCTCGGACTGCGTCTGCTCAAGGAAGGCACGGCGAGACAACACCACGTTGTTGCGGTTCTTGTCGAGCTCGATGATCTTCGCTTCGATCTGCTGGCCGATGTAGGGGCCCAGGTCGCGAACGCGACGCATCTCGACGAGCGAGGCGGGGAGGAAGCCGCGCAGACCGATGTCCACGATGAGGCCACCCTTGACAACCTCGATGACCGTTCCCGAGACGATGCCGTCTTCTTCCTTGACCTTCTCGATGGAGCCCCAGGCACGCTCGTACTGCGCGCGCTTCTTGGACAGGATCAGGCGGCCTTCCTTGTCCTCCTTGGTGAGGACGAGCGCCTCGATGGTGTCGCCAACGTTGACAACGTCATCGGGGTCCGCGTCGTGGCGGATGGAAAGCTCGCGGGCAGGAATGACGCCCTCGGTCTTGTAACCGATGTCGAGGAGAACCTCGTCACGGTCGACCTTGACGATGATGCCCTCAACGAGGTCACCATCCTCGAAGTTCTTGATTGTCGCGTCAATGGCAGCGAGGAAGTCCTCAGCGGTGCCGATGTCGTTGACTGCGATCAGGGTGGTCTCGGGGGTGGATACGGACATTAAGGAGTGACTCCGATGGACAGGGATGTGAATCGTATGAATATGGACTTGGTCAATGGCGCGGCAAAACGCACCAGACCATCGGAAATCATACCCCGCGCAGGTACGCAGGCACAATGCCGGCCTCACTCGGACTACAGATCGCGTCGTGTAGGTCGCGAACGGCGGGGGCATTCACCGCCCAGAGGGACTGTTCTCGCACTCATCCCCTTGGACGGTGAAAATTCACCGCCCAGAGGGATGGGCCGCCGCGGGCATTGACCGAACACCGCAGTTGGGTGGCGGGGACGGCTGGGGCGGCTGGGACGGCCGGGGTGCAGCAAGCGGCCCGACGCTACCTTCAGAGCGCGCTCACAGGTCCCGGGCGGCCCGGGCATTCACCGCCCAGAGGGATGGGCCGCCGCGCGCGTTGACCGAACACCGCAGTTGGTTGGGTGGTTGGGTAGGTCGGGTTGGTTGGGTGGCCGGGGTGGCCGGGATGGCTGGGATGGCCGGGATGGCCGGGACGGCCGGGACGGCGCGGTTGGTTGGGCGCCTGGGTGGCTAGAGGCGCGGCCGGGGCGGCCACGTTGCAGCAAGTGGCCCGACGCTACCTTCAGAGCGCGCTTACAGGTCCCGGGCGGTGGCTAGCAGTTCTTCGGGCACCCACTTGGTTTTGCCCATCATGGTCTCGAACGGCTCCAGCGCGATCTTGTCCCCCACGAGCGCCGTGAACTTCCCGGTCTCCCCGCTCGTGATGGCGTCGATGGCCGCCACCCCAAAGCGCGTCGCGAGCAGCCGGTCCGTGGCGGTGGGAATGCCACCGCGCTGGGTGTAGCCCAGCACCGTGAGCCGCGTGGCAAATCCCGTTGCGGCCTCGATCGCTTTGGTCACCTCATGCCCAATGGACCCGGCAATGGGGTTGCCCTTTTCGTCGATGGTCAGCTTGCCCGTCCAATCGGACCCTTCGGCGGGAATCGCACCTTCCGCCACGGCCACAATGGAGAAGTTCTTGTAGCGGTGACGGTGCTTGATCTTCTTGGCAATGACGTCCACGTCAAACGGCTCCTCGGGAGCCAAGATGATGTCCGCGCCCCCTGCAATACCAGCGGTGACAGCGATCCACCCGGAATGCCGGCCCATTAGCTCCACCACCATGACGCGGTTGTGCGACTCTGCCGTTGAGTGCAACCGGTCTATCGCCTCGGTGGCGATGGAGACTGCGGTGTCAAAGCCGATGGCGGCATCCGTGCCCACCACGTCGTTATCGATCGTCTTGGGGATTCCAATCACTGGCAGCCCGGTCGCGATCGAGACCTTGCCCGCGGCCTTCAGGGTGCCGTCTCCGCCGATGCAGATGAAGCCGTCGAGCTTCTCGTTCTCGGCCGTCTCCTTGACGGCGTCCATGCCGCCCTCCACCTTGTGCGGGTGACAGCGCGAGGTGCCGAGCATGGTGCCGCCGTCCACGAGGATTCCGGACACATCATTGCGCGATAGCGGGACCGCGTCGCCGTTGATGACGCCCTCCCAGCCGTTCCGGAAGCCAATGATGGTGCAGCCGTACTCGGCTGTGCCGCGCTTGACGACGGCCCTAATAGCCGCGTTGAGCCCGGGGCAATCCCCACCGCCCGTGAGCAGTCCGATGCGCATGTGCCTACTTTCAGTGTCCTGCGGTGCGCCAATTGGCACCGATTCCAACGTTGACATCGAGAGGCACGGAGAGCTGGGCAGCACCGCTCATCTCGTCCCTGAGAATGGCCTCTACCGCTTCCCGTTCCCCGGGAGCGACCTCAACCACGAGTTCATCATGCACCTGCAGCACTTGCCGAGATGACAGCCCTTGGTCCTGTAGCCGCGCGTCAACCGCGAGCATGGCGCGCTTGATGAGGTCAGCCGCGCTTCCCTGGATGGGTGCATTGAGGGCCACGCGCTCGGCGATGTCCCGGCGCTGGCGGTTGGATGACGTGAGGTCGGGAATGTAGCGCCTGCGACCAAAGATGGTCTCCGTGTAGCCGTCTTCGCGCGCTTGCCGCACCACTGACCGCAAGTAGTCGCGCACCCCGCCAAACCGCTCAAAGTACTCGTCCATGAGTGATTGGGCGCCGGCAACGTCCACGCCAAGCTGCTTCGAGAGGCCAAACGCCGACAACCCGTACGCGAGTCCATACGACATGGCCTTCACGTGGCCGCGCATAGCTGGCGTGACGTCTACTGGCTCCACGCCGTACACGCGCGAGCCCACAAACCGGTGCAAGTCCTCGCCCGACTTAAACGCCTCGATGAGCCCCGCATCCCCGCTGAGGTGCGCCATGATGCGCATTTCGATCTGCGAATAGTCTGCCGTCACGAGGGTCTCGAATCCCGAGCCCACCACGAAGGCCTCCCGGATGCGGTGCCCCTCCTCAGTGCGAATGGGGATGTTCTGGAGGTTGGGGTCCTTGGAGCTGAGCCGTCCCGTTGCGGCCACCACCTGGGAAAACGTGGTGTGGATGCGGCCATCGCCGCGCACGGATTGCGCGAGTGTCTCGATGATTTGCGACAGCTTTGACGCGTCACGATGCGCGAGCAGCGCGTCGAGGAACGGATGCGGCATCTTCTCGCTGAGATCCGCGAGCGAGGCGGCGTCCGTGGTGTAACCAGTGGCGATCTTCTTGGTCTTGGGCATGCCGAGGCGATCAAAGAGCACCTCCTGCAACTGCTTGGGGCTAGCCAGGTTGACCCGATCCCCGCCAATGGAGGCGTAGGCAGCGTCGGCCGCCTTTTCCGCCCTGCCCAGCGCTTCCTTGGACAGCTCAGAGAGTTTGCCAGCGTCCACCGCCATGCCGGCAAATTCCATGCGGGCCAAAGTGACGATGAGCGGCAACTCCATCTCGCGATAGAGCGCGGCCATCCCGTGCGCGTCCACCTGACCCTCGAGTTCCTCGGCGAGCGCGAACACCGCGGCGGCGCGGCGAGCAGCAGCCGCGGCTTGCGGCCCCTCCAAGCCAAGGTCCAATTGACCCTCGTCCACCGCCTCATCGAGCGACACGCCAACGTACCGCTGCGCAATCGCTTCAAGCGCAAATCCGCGTTGGTCGGGGTTCACCAGGAACGCCGCGATCTGGGTGTCACCCATGACCCCATTGAGCTGATAGCCGCGCGCTGCCAGTGAGTGCCACGCGTCCTTGGATCCGTGCAGCACCTTGGGAATCTCGGCGTTCGCGAGCCATGCTCCAAGTGCCTCGTCCTCGTCGGGAGTGAGCGCCGTGAGGTCCACGCCGTACGCGGATTCATCGCTCGCCGCCATGCCCAGGGCCCACGCATCGGCGTCGGCCCCAGTGCGGCCCTCGATGTGCAACGCGCACCTCCCGGTGTGCGCAATGATGCCCGCAACCGGTTCGTCGGTGATGATGACGAGCTCCGCCGCGGCGGTTGCCGGCGCCACCTCGCCCGAGGTTGCAAACGGCAACAGCTTGTCCCGCAGTGTGCGGAACTGCAGTGCGTCGCACACCGCGTGGATGGCCGCCGCATCGCCGCCCGCATATTCCATCTGGGCCACGGGAAGCGCGACCTCGAGGTCCGTCAGCAAGTGGTTCAGTTGCCGGTTCAGCCGCACCTGCTCCAGGTTGGCACGCAGGCTCTCCCCTGCTTTACCAGGCACGTCGTCTGCCGACGCGAGAATTCCCTCAAGACCGCCGTACGTGGCAATCCACTTGGCCGCGGTTTTTGGCCCGACGCCGGGGACACCTGGCAGGTTGTCGCTCGTCTCCCCAACCAAGGCTGCAAGCTCGGGGTACTGCGAAGGCTGAACGTCGTATCTCTCAGCCACTGCGTCGGGCGTATAACGAACCAAATCCGAGACGCCCTTGCGTGGGTAGAGCAAGGTGACGTCCTCGTTTACCAACTGGATCGTGTCGCGGTCGCCGGATACCACCAGCACTTCCAAACCGGCCTCGCGTCCCAGCCGGGCGTAAGTGGCCAACAGGTCGTCGGCCTCGTAATTTTCCTTTTCCACTGCGCTCACGCCGAGCGCCGCGAGCACCTCGCGGATGAGGGGCACTTGCGGTTCAAAGTCCGGCGGAGTGGCGTCTCGCGTGCCCTTGTACGAGGGCAGCACTTCGGTACGGAAGGTGCCTCCAGGGAGATCGAACGCCACCGCCACGTGGGTGGGCTTGTATTCACGCATGAGCGTGGAGAGCATGGTTGTGAAACCGTAGACGGCGTTGGTCGCAACGCCGTTTGGAGTGGTGAAGTTCTCCACGGGGAGGCCAAAGAAGGCGCGGAACGCCATCGACAAACCGTCGATCAGCAGCAACGTGCCTTTGGTGGATTCGCTCACAGGTGCCAACCTATCCTCATGACCGCAGACGAGTCGCTCAACAATTATCCAGGGACGCTCATTGAACGCCTGGGAATCACCATTCAATCAGTGACCGCAGACACAGTGGTTGCCACGATGCCAGTGCAGGGCAATACCCAGCCTTACGGCCTGCTTCACGGTGGGGCGTCGGCCGCCTTGGCAGAAACGGTTGGCTCGTTCGGCGCCATGGCTCACGCCGGTGAGGATGCCATCGCTGTGGGAGTTGACCTGAGTATCACGCACCACCGCGCGCTCAGGCAGGGTAATGTGACCGCGGTGGCAACGGCGCTGCATCTGGGACGCACAGTGGCGACGTATGCCATCGCGATAACGGACGATTCTGGCAAACTCGTGGCCACGGCAAGGCTTACGTGCATGGTGAAAACGCGCTCGTAACGTTGGCCCGCTAGGGTGAAACCGTCTCAACTGAGGAGGAGCATGTGAAGCGGTCCCCAGCGAGTTCCTTGATCCACAACAGCGTGTTGTGGCGGCTTATCGCGATATTGGTGATCGTGGGCGTGCTCGCGTTCATGTTCGTACAGGCGGCGCAAGCGGCCACGGGCGAGGTGGACAGTCCCACCTTTGCCCCCGGCGAGAATCGCTTGCTGCAAACTCTCCTCAACGGAGTGATCTTTGGCTTGCTCCTGGCCCTGTCCTCCGTTGGACTCTCACTGATCTACGGCACCACGGGCCTCAGCAACTTTGCGCACGGCGAGCAAGTCACCTTTGGTGCTGCTTCCGCCTATGTGGCCGTGGTCGCCGGCGCTCCGCTGTGGGTGGCGATTGTCATTGCCGTCTTTGCTGGTGCCGCCTCCGGCTGGCTGCAAGATGTTCTGCTGTGGAAGCAACTGCGCAAACGCAACGTGCCCCACATGCAGCAGATGATCGTGTCAATCGGGTTGGCATTGGTACTCATCAACTTGCTGCAGATCTGGATTGGGCCCGAACGCGTACGGCTCAGCACGGCGTCGCCCGTCAAGGTGCACTTTGGCCCGTTCGCGCTCACTCCGCAAACCGCAATCTCGATGGGCATCTGCATCGTTGCCTTGGGCGCGGTCGCGTACTTCCTCTTGCGCACCCGCTTTGGCCGCGCCACCCGTGCCGTTGCAGATAACCCAGCCCTAGCGTCGGCCACCGGCATTTCAGTCAACCGCGTCATTCGCGGCGTATGGATGTTGGCGGCGGGACTCGCGGCGCTTGCAGGGCCGCTGCTGGCATTGTACGGAGACTCCCTGGACTTCACGCTCGGCTCGCGCATCCTCCTGCTGATGTTCGCCGCGGTCACGCTAGGCGGACTTGGACACGCGTTTGGTGCGGCGATTGGGGCGCTCGTCATCGGTATCGTTGCCGAACTCACCACGGTCTACGCTCCCACACCGGACCTGAAATATGCCGCAGTGATGGGCATCCTCATCCTCACATTAATAGTGAGACCGCAAGGCATACTCGGCCGCAAGGAGAGGGTGGGCTGACATGGACTTCAACGACATCCTGCAAATTGTCATCTCGCCCACGACGGCAGCCTTCGCGCTCGCGGCAATCGGCCTGAACTTCCACTATGGCCTCACCGGACTACTCAACATGGGCGTTGCCGGCTTCATGCTCATCGGCATGTACGGCTATGGCATTTCCGTGTCGCACGGTGTTCCCGCCTGGCTCGCGTTAATAATCGCGATGGTTGGGGCAGTGGTTTTCTCGATGGTGCTCGGCTGGCCAACATTGCGACTGCGCGGCGACTACTTCGCGATTGTCACCATTGCCGCCGCGGAAATTGTCCGCATCATTGGGCGCAGTCAGTGGCTCAAGGACTGGACGGGCGGCAACACCGGAATCCGCGGCAAGGACTTCAAGGAACCCTTTGAGTCACTATCACCCTTCCCTGATCAGCTCATCCGGATAGGGCCGTGGCAATTCCATGGCACCCAATCCAACTCGTGGTGGCTCGTTGCGGTGGGCTGGGCGCTGGTGGCCGTATTCGCCCTGTTGTTCTGGCGGCTCAACAAGAGCCCGTGGGGCCGTGTCTTGCGCGGCATTCGCGAAGACGAGGATGCGGTGAGGTCGCTCGGCAAGAACGTCTATGGCTTCAAAATGCAGGCGCTCGTCATTGGAGGCGTGATCTCGGCACTGTCCGGCATCGTCTGGGCGCACGGTAACGCGATATCGCCAGACTCGATGGGCCGCACAACGACCTTCTGGGTATGGACGATGCTCCTGCTAGGTGGAGCGGCCACAGTGTTTGGCCCAATCCTCGGTACCGCGCTGTTCTGGGCGCTCTACGTGGCCATCAAGCAACTTGCGCCACTCGTGCTGCCTAATCTGGCATCGACGCAGATTGAACCACTCGCGCTTGCAGCAGTGGGCTTTGGACTGATTCTGCTCATCGTATTCAGACCCCAAGGAATCTTGGGTGACAAGAGGGAGATCGCGCTCAATGGCTAAATCAAACCTCTTTGAGGGTGTTGAGTCCGTTCCTGGCGCCCACAAGCCAGATCCAATCCTCATAGCCCAAGGCGTAAGGCGCACATTCGGTGGGTTGGTGGCCGTGAACGTGGATCACTTCGAGGCGCAACGGCACGCTATCACTGCCCTCATTGGTCCTAACGGTGCCGGCAAGTCAACCTTCTTCAACTTACTGACGGGCTTCGACAACCCCCAAGAGGGCACAGGCACGTTTGATGGCAGGTCGCTGCGTGGCATGCGCTCTGCGCAGGTGGCGCGTGCTGGCATGGTGCGCACCTTCCAGTTGACCAAGGCCCTGAGCCGTATGACGGTCATCGAGAACATGCGGCTTGGCGCTCAGGAGCAGGGTGGCGAGAACTTTGCGCGGGCGCTGGTTGCACCGCTGTGGCAAAAACGTGAGGCGGAGATCACGGAGCAAGCGGAAGAGCTGCTCTCACGGTTCAAACTCATCGAGAAGCGAAACGACTACGCGGGCTCCCTCTCAGGCGGTCAGCGCAAGCTCCTGGAGATGGCGCGCGCGCTCATGTCCAAGCCCACCATGATCATGCTCGACGAACCCATGGCAGGCGTCAACCCCGCGCTCACTGAGTCGCTCCTCGATCACATCGTGGCGCTGCGCGACGAAGGAGTCACCGTGCTCTTCGTGGAGCACGACATGCACATGGTGCGCCGCATCTCCGACTGGGTGGTGGTGATGGCGGAGGGCCGCATCATCGCCGAGGGCGATCCCCACGAAGTCATGCGCAATCAAGCTGTTCAGGACGCCTATCTTGGCTCCCATCACGATACCGACCTATTTGAGGAGCGCTCGTGAACGACGCGGAAGTCATCATCTCGGCCGACGATCTCTACGCCGGATACACGCCGGGAGTGAATATCCTTAACGGCTGCTCCATGGAGGTGCGCAAGGGCGAGCTCATTGGCATCATTGGCCCCAACGGTGCGGGCAAGTCCACATTCCTCAAGGCGCTGTTTGGCCTGGTACCGGTGCGTACCGGCGTGGTCACGTTCGGCGGCGAGGATGTCACCAACATGCGGGCCAACTTGCTCGTGTCGCGCGGCATTGGCTTTGTTCCTCAGACAGAGAACGTCTTCCCGTCGCTATCGATCGAAGAGAACCTGGAGATGGGAGCTTTCCAGCGCCCCAAGGTCTACGCCGAGCAGCGCGACAAGATCTTTGAACTCTTTCCGGTACTCAAGGATCGTCGTAGCCAGCGCGCCGGTTCACTCTCGGGCGGAGAGCGGCAAATGGTCGCCATGGCACGCGCACTCATGATGGACCCGCAGGTGCTCCTTCTCGACGAGCCGAGTGCGGGTCTCTCCCCCGCTCGCCAAGATGAGACCTTTGTGCGCACGCGGGACATCAACCGTACGGGCGTTACCGTGGTCATGGTGGAGCAGAATGCCCGACGCTGCCTCCAGATTTGCGACCGTGGTTACGTTTTGGACCAGGGCACGAGCGCGTACACCGCCACCGGCCAGGAACTCCTCAACGACCCCAAGGTCATCGAGTTGTATCTAGGCACCCTCGGCGCGTAACCCAACGGCGTAGCAAACGCAACAGCGCCCCCGGCTTTCGCCGGGGGCGCTGTTCACTATGACCTTGAACTACTTCTGCTCGTTCTGACCCTCAACGGCCTTGGTCCACTGCGGGACATTGTTGCCGTCGTAAACGAAGATGCCGATGAAGGCACTCGATGGATCGTTCTTCGAGTTGAAAGCTCCAGAGCCCGCCACGGTCGTGTACGCGATCTCCTTGCCATCCTTCAACATCGCGAGGCAGTCGGCGTAGCTTGCGCACGCGTCTCCACCAGTGCTACCGGAGACGGCAGCCATGTTCTCCTGGATTGTCTTGCCGTCCGTCTTTCCGCCCCTCTGTGCGGCGAGTGCCACCAGGATGGTGGAGTCGTAGGACTCGGGACCGTACGCGAAAGAAGTCAGCTTCTTGGGAGCCACTGAGTTCAGACGATCCTGAAGACCCTGGTCAGGGAACGCACCGGGGATGGTGCCCTTGGCGCCCTCAAGCGTGCCGGGGTCAAAGGTGTCCGAGTAGTCGGCCGTGTTGCCGTCAACCATGTAGATGTTCGAAGCTGGGTAGCCAGCCGCGATCACCTTGGGGACGATGCCCTTGGTCTGGTCAAAGGCGATGATCACGAGTGCGTCAGGGTTGCCCGCAAGCGCGTTGTCGACGATCGAGTCGAAGTTGTTCTCCTTGGGGTCAAACTCGTCACCGGCCTTGCCATAGATGAGCTTTGCGCCACCGGCCTCAACGGTCTTCTGGATGACGTCACGCAATGAAGTGGCGTAGTCATCGTTGAAGGCAAGCACGGAGATGTTCTTCTTGCCGTCTTCCAGCAGGAGCTTGGACATGACATCGCCCTGAATGGTGTCCGGCGGTGCCACCCGGAAGTAGAACGGCGAGTAACCGCTCAGCGCCGTGGATGTGTTGGCCGGCGAAATTTGGACGATCGAGGCATTGGTGATGTTGTCAACGACGTTGAGTGACACTGCAGACGAGGCGGCACCCACGATGGCGCCAACGCCGTCGCTGATGAGCTTGTCTACGGAAGCGCTGGCAACCGTGGGGTTGTCCGCGTCGGACGAGTCCGTGTGGACAACTTCAACAGGCTTGTCGAGTACGCCGCCTGCTTCGTTGATTTCCTTGATCGCGAGGTCAACACCGGCGATCTCGGGCGGGCCGAGGTAGGCGAGGCTACCCGTGACAGGAAGCAAGGTGCCGATCTTGAGCGAAGATGCGTCGCTACTCGTGGAGCAAGCAGCCAGCGCCAGCGCCGCGACTGCCGCAAGAGCAGATCCGCGGGCGATGGTGTTCCAACGTGCCATGTTTGTTTCCTCCGTACCGGCGCTGACGCCGGGCCACTACCCAAGGGACCTTCCCCTGCGCTTCCACCCAACGTTATCGGTTACAGGTTTCGTTGCAGCCTCGGCTGAGTCACGATTTCTTTACCAAATCGCGCAAAACGCCTTACAGGGCTACTTTTTGCCCATCTGCTCGATGACGGCCTCGGCAACCTCACGCATCGTGAGGCGGCGATCCATGGAGGTCTTTTGGATCCAGCGGAAGGACTCTGGCTCGTTGAGCTTCATCTTCTCCATGAGGATGCCCTTGGCGCGCTCAACGGCCTTGCGGGTTTCCATGCGCTCCGTGATGTCCGCGATCTCGGACTCGAGGGCGCGGAACTCCGCGAACCGTGAGGCGGCGATCTCCACGGCCGGGAGGAGGTCTCCGGGCGTGAATGGCTTGACGACGTAGGCCATGGCGCCGGCGTCACGCGCGCGCTCCACGAGTTCCGTCTGCGAGAACGCCGTGAGCAGTACAACGGGCGCCAACCGGTCCTTAGCGATGGCTTCCGCGGCCGTGATGCCGTCCATCACGGGCATCTTGATGTCCATGACGATAACGTCTGGCTTGTGTTCTGCGGCAAGGGCAACGGCCTCTTCACCATTGGCAGCCTCACCCACCACCTCGTAGCCGCCCTCGCGCAACGTCTCGACGATGTCCATTCGGATGAGTGCTTCGTCTTCAGCAACTACGGCTCTGCGACGCCTGGCTCCGCCAGTGGTTTCTTGGGTGTCTGTCACAACCGCTAGCCTAGTGTGCGCGCCCCGATAGCCCAACCGGCAGAGGCATACGGCTCAAACCCGTACCAGTGTGGGTTCGAATCCCACTCGGGGCACTGATGCGCTGGCTCACAGCAGCCGCGCCAAACGTGAAAAGGAGCGTCGGGCATGCCCGACGCTCCCCTCACCCTGCCAGCAGAACTAGCCGCGAACCTGGCCCACCTTGTGGACAAAGAACGAGTTGGTGGTGCCGGGAATGCCAACTGGAGTTCCGGAGACCACCACCACGTAATCGCCGTTGACAACGCGACCGGAGTCCTTGAGGAACGTGTCCACGAGGTTGACCATGTCGTCGGTTGAGTCCACGTGGTCCACGAGCTCCGCCTGCACGCCCCAGGAAAGCGCGAGCCGCTTCTGGGTGTGAGCATCAGGCGTGAAGGCGATCATGGGCTTTCCCGGGCGCAAACGCGACATGCGCAGCGCGGAATCGCCCGACTGCGTGAAGGTGACGATGTACTTGACGTCCAGCACGTCCGCAACCTCAGCTGCCGCGTGAGTGATGGCACCACCGCGCGTCTTTGGCGTGGTGAGGAACGGTGCAATGCGCGTAAAGCCCTTCTCCTCCGTGTTGCGGATGATGCGGGCCATGGTCTCCACCGTGATGAACGGGAACTCGCCAACGCTCGTCTCACCAGAGAGCATCACAGCGTCTGTACCATCGAGGATCGCGTTGGCGCAGTCAGACGTCTCAGCGCGCGTCGGCACCGGAGAGTGCGTCATGGACTCAAGCACCTGGGTGGCCACGATGACGGGCTTTGCGTTGGCGCGGCACAGCTCGATGGCGCGCTTTTGGACCAGCGGCACATCCTCGAGCGGCAACTCAACGCCCAAGTCCCCGCGCGCCACCATGACGCCGTCAAACGCGTCCACGATCTCTTCAAGGTTGTCCACGGCCTGCGGCTTTTCCACCTTGGCGATGACGGGCACCACGCGGCCCTCTTCGGCCATGATGCGAGCCACATCTTCGTAGTCCTCAGCCGAACGGACAAAGGACAGCGCGATGAAGTCAGCGCCAATTGCGAGCCCCCAACGCAAGTCATCCTCGTCCTTCTCGGACAGCGCGGGCACGGACACGGCAACGCCAGGCAGGTTGATGCCCTTGTTGTTTGACACCGGGCCGGGAACGCGCACCACCGTCACGACATCGGTCTCGGTGACCTCGGTGACCTCGAGGCGCACTTTGCCGTCGTCAATGAGGAGCGCGTCGCCGGGCTTGCAGTCGCCGGGCAGCCCCTTGAACGTGGTGCCACAAATGTCCTTGGTGCCAACAACGTCGCGCGTAGTGATCGTGAATACGTCACCAACCGCGAGGTCGTGAGGGCCATCCGCAAACTTCTCCAGACGAATCTTGGGGCCCTGCAGGTCAACGAGCACGGCTACGTTGCGGCCCGCTTCCTGTGCGGCTTGGCGCACGTTGTTGTAAACGCCAACGTGCTCCTCCTCGGTGCCGTGGCTGCGGTTGATGCGGGCCACATCCATGCCAGCTTCAATGAGCTTGCGCATGTTTTCCAGCGAGGCGGTCGCGGGACCGATAGTGCAGACGATCTTTGCGTTGCGCATGTTCTCCAACTTAGTTGTGGTTGTGCAAGGGTGCTGCTTAAGCGCGAATTGCCAATGTGCGCGCCGTGATGGGTGACGGCAATTCCGTGCTCCCAGTCAAATCTTCGTCGATTGCTGCCGCTGCCGCGCGCCCCTCCGCAATGGCCCACACTACGAGGGACTGACCTCGGCCAGCATCGCCCGCTACGTAGACGCCATCGTGGTCGGTGGCAAAGCGAGCGTCCCTCGCGAAGGACTGCCGCTCGGTCACGCCAACGCCCAGCTGCTGCCCGATGATCTCCGCCTCGGGTCCCGTGAAGCCCATGGCGAGCAGCACCAGGTCCGCGGGGATTTCGCGCTCGCTGCCAGGTGCCGGCCCGCGCATGCCGTTGGGCATGACCTCGGTGGTCGCCAAGCGCAGCGCAGTCACGTGATGGTCCTCGTCGCCAACAAACTCGACCGTCGATGCGAGGTACGCACGTTCGCCGCCCTCTTCGTGTGAGCTCGAAACCTCGAAGAGCAACGGGTGCGTTGGCCATGGCTGGTTCTTGGAGTCGCGCTCCAACGGTGGCTTCACGCCGATTGCCAGGGTCGTCACCGATGCGGCTCCTTGGCGCAGCGCCGTGCCTACGCAGTCGGAACCGGTGTCTCCGCCACCAATGATGACAACGTGCTTGCCTTTGGCCGTAACTTGGTTGGGGACTCCCCTGCCTTCCGCCTCGAGGTTGCCCTGAGTCAGGTACGGCATCGCAAAGTGAATTCCTTTGAGGTACCGCCCTGGGATCGGGAGGTCGCGCGGCACTGAAGCCCCGGTTGCCACGAGCACCGCGTCGTATCGCGAACGCAAGTGATCCCACTGGATGTCTCGCCCAATTTCAACGCCAGGGCGGAACACCGTGCCCTCGGCCTCCATCTGCTCGATGCGGCGGTCGATGTGGTGCTTTTCCATCTTGAAGCTGGGAACGCCGTAGCGCAGCAGGCCCCCAAGGCGGTCCGAACGCTCGTAGACGGCAACGGTGTGACCGGCACGCGTCAATTGCTGCGCTGCGGCCAGGCCCGCGGGCCCCGATCCCACCACTGCGATGGTCTTGCCGGTGTGCCGTTGGGAAATGACGGGCGTCACGCGGCCGTCTTCGAACGCCTTGTCGATGAGCGACACCTCGACGTTCTTGATGGTCACGGCCGGCTGGTTGATGCTCAGCACGCATGCGGTCTCGCACGGTGCAGGGCAAATGCGGCCCGTGAACTCCGGGAAGTTGTTGGTGGCGTGGAGACGGTCCATCGCCTCGTCCCAGTGGCCTCGCCACGTGAGGTCGTTCCACTCGGGAATGAGGTTGCCGAGCGGGCAGCCCTGGTGGCAGAACGGGATGCCGCAATCCATGCACCGTCCGGCCTGACGCTGAAGCATCACCTCATCGTTGGTGAGGTGGTCCTTGACGTCAGCCCAGTCCATGAGCCGGATGGGAACGGGACGGCTCGCAGGCAGTTCGCGCTTGCGGGTTGTCAGAAAACCACGGGGATCAGCCACCGGTCACCTCCAAGAACTCTCGCCACGCACCCGGCGCCGTCAGGTCACCACCCGTGTCCTCAAGCTCGGCAAGCGCCTCGCGCACGCGGGCGTATTGGGCTGGCACCACTCGCGTGAAGCGGGCCGACGCTACGGGCCAGTCCGCGAGCAGGTCACGGGCCATAGGGGATTCGGTTTCCGCAAAGTGCTTCTCGACGAGCGAGCGCACGATGACTTCATCTTCGGGGTCGAGCGGCCCGAGCGTGAGTTCGCCGCTCGCGATGGCGTCTTGGTTGACGCGCGATTCACGCAGGTTGAGCACGTAGGCCGTGCCGCCGGACATGCCTGCGCCGAGGTTGCGGCCCGTGCGGCCAAGAATGACCGCGGTTCCGCCCGTCATGTACTCGAGCGCGTGGTCCCCCACGCCCTCCACCACCGCGGTGGCGCCCGAGTTGCGCACGCAGAAGCGCTCGCCCACTTGGCCGCGGAAGAACAGCTCGCCAGACGTAGCTCCGTATGCCACGACGTTGCCCGCAATGACATCTTGCGAGTCGTCGAGCATCGCGGCGCGGTCGGGGCGCACAATGACACGTCCGCCGCTCAGCCCCTTGCCCGCGTAGTCGTTGACGTCGCCATACAGGCGCAGCGTCACTCCCTTGGGCAGGAACGCGCCGAACGACTGGCCCGCCGTTCCGGTGAGGTTGACGCTGATGGTGTCGTCAGGAAGGCCGACGCCCTGGTACCGCCGCGTGACCTCGTAACCGAGCATCGTGCCAACAGTGCGGTTGACGTTGCGCACCGGGGTCTCGATGACCACGGGCGTGCCGGTCTCCAGCGCGTCAGCGGCGGCCGCGATGAGTTCGTTGTCGAGCGCAGCCTCGAGCCCATGGTCTTGGGTAGCACTGTTCTTGAGTGCCGAACCCTCGGCAGGGACGGCGAGCACCGGCGTGAGGTCCAGGCCCTGAGCCTTCCAATGCGTGATCGCCGTACGCGTGTGCAGCGCCTGCACGTGGCCAACGGCTTCGCCGAGGGACCGGAAACCCAACTGCGCGAGCAGTTCGCGTACTTGCTGTGCGATGAAGAGGAAGAAGGTCTCGACAAACTCGGGCTTGCCACTGAAACGAGAACGGAGTTCCGGGTTCTGGGTGGCTACGCCAACCGGGCACGTGTCGAGGTGACATACGCGCATCATGATGCAGCCGCTCACCACGAGGGGCGCGGTTGCGAAGCCAAACTCCTCGGCGCCAAGCAGCGCGGCGATCACTACATCGCGGCCCGTCTTGAGCTGCCCATCAACCTGCACCACCACGCGGTCGCGAAGGCCGTTGGCCACCAACGTCTGTTGAGTATCGGCGAGGCCAATCTCCCACGGCGCCCCCGCGTGCTTGAGGGAGTTAAGTGGGGACGCGCCAGTGCCGCCGTCATGGCCGGAAATCAGCACAACGTCGGACTTGCACTTGGCTACGCCCGCCGCGATGGTGCCAATGCCCACCTCGGCCACCAACTTGGTGTGGATGCGTGCCTCAGGGTTGGCGTTCTTGAGGTCGTGGATGAGCTGCTTGAGGTCCTCGATCGAATAGATGTCGTGGTGCGGGGGCGGGGAAATGAGGCCCACACCGGGCGTGGAGTGGCGCGTTGCGGCAACCCACGGGTAGACCTTGGTTCCGGGCAACTGGCCGCCCTCCCCCGGCTTGGCGCCTTGCGCGAGTTTGATCTGAAGGTCGTCGGCGGCCACGAGGTATTCGCTCGTGACGCCAAATCGACCGGACGCGACTTGCTTGATGGCACTGCGGCGAGAGGGATCGTGCAAGCGCTCGGGCGACTCTCCGCCCTCACCCGTGTTCGATTTGCCGCCCAACCGGTTCATGGCGATCGCCAGGGTCTCGTGCGCTTCTTGGGAAATGGAGCCGTAGGACATCGCGCCCGTGGAGAACCGCTTCACGATTTCGCTGATGTGCTCCACTTCCTCAATAGGAATCGGTGCGCGCTCCGAGGAGAACTCGAGCAGGCCGCGCAACGTCATGAGGCTGCGGGACTGGTCGTCAACGAGATCCGTGTATTCCTTGAAGACCTCATATTGCCTGGTACGCGTGGCATGCTGAAGCTTGAAGACGGTTTCCGGGTTGAACAGGTGCAATTCCCCGTCGCGCCGCCACTGATACTGACCGCCGGTTGCGAGCCGCTGATGCGGCGGGCGCTCACCGCTCAAGGGATACGCGTCTTGGTGGCGCTGCGCCACTTCCTCGGCAATGACGTCGATGCCAACGCCATCCACTTGGCTCGGGGTACCGGCAAAGTGCTTGTTGACCATCTCGCGGCTGAGGCCGATCGCCTCGAACACCTGGGCGCCGCGATAGGACGCGATGGTGGAGATGCCCATCTTGGACATGACCTTGAGCATTCCCTTGCCCAGCGCCTTGATGAGGTTCTTGACTGCCTGCTCGGGAGTCACGTTGCCCAAATAACCTGTCTTGGCGAGCTCCTCGACCGTCTCCATGGCGAGGTACGGGTTGATGGCAGCTGCGCCGTAGCCAATCAGCAGGGCCACGTGATGAACCTCGCGCACGTCGCCAGCTTCCACCACGAGCGACACCTGGGTGCGCGAGTGCTTGCGCGTGAGGTGGTGGTGCACTGAACTGAGCAGCAAAAGCGACGGAATGGGCGCGTGTGCCTGGTCGCTGTCGCGGTCCGAAAGCACAAGGAAGCTCACGCCGTCTGCCAACGCGGCATCCACCTCGTCGAAGATTTGGCTGAGCCTGCGCTCCAGGCCGGGGCCGCCCTCGTCCACGCGATAGCGACCCTTGATGGTGCGCGAACTGAAGATCCCCTTGAGTCGAGGATCGGCATCGACGTGGATGATCTTGGCAAGCTCGTCGTTGTTGATGACGGGAAAGTCCAGCACGAGCTTGCGCGCGTGCTCGGGAATCGCCTCGAGCAGGTTGGGCTCGGGACCGATGGCCCCGGAAATCGAGGTCACGAGCTCTTCGCGGATGGCGTCTAGCGGCGGGTTCGTCACCTGCGCGAACATTTGCGCGAAGTAGTCAAAGAGGAGGCGTTGCCGTCCCGACAGCACCGCAATGGGTGTGTCCGAACCCATGGCGCCAATGGGCTCCGCGCCGGCTATCGCCATGGGCGCCAGGAGCACCTTGAGCTCTTCTTCCGTATAGCCAAAGGTGCGCTGGCGGCGGTTGACGGACTGCGTCGAGTGCACAATGTGCTCTCGTTCAGGGAGGTCTGCAAGGCGCACGGTGTGCTCGGCCACCCAGTCGCCGTACGGCATCTCGGCGGCGAGGCGGCTCTTAATCTCTTCGTCTTCCACGATGCGGCCGGCCGCGGTATCCACGAGCAGCATGCGCCCAGGCTGCAGACGGCCCTTGCGCACCACGGTCGCAGGATCAATGTCGAGAACGCCCGCCTCGGAGCTCAGTACCACGAGGCCCTGGTCGGTAACCCAGAAGCGCCCGGGACGGAGGCCGTTTCGGTCCAGCACGGAGCCGATCACTGTGCCATCCGTGAACGTCAGCGACGCCGGTCCGTCCCACGGCTCCATAAGGGCACCGTGGTATTCGTAGAACGCTCGCCGGGCAGGGTCCATCTCGTCGTTCTTCTGCCACGCCTCGGGAATCATCATGAGGATCGCGTGCGGAAGCGAGCGTCCGCCAAGGTGCAGGAGTTCCAATACCTCGTCGAACGACGCGGTGTCTGAAGCCGAAGGCGTACACACGGGCACGAGGTCAGCCATGTTGCCCAGCAACTCGGAGCGCAGCATTCCCTCGCGAGCAGCCATCCAGTTGCGGTTTCCGCGAACGGTGTTGATCTCGCCGTTGTGCGCAATCAGCCGCAGTGGCTGGGCGAGTGGCCAAGACGGGAAGGTGTTGGTGGAGAAGCGCGAGTGGACCAGCGCGAGTTCAGACACAAAGCGCTCGTCTTGGAGATCAGGGAACACCTGCTCCAATTGATACGTGGTGAGCATGCCTTTGTAGCTGATGGTGCGTGCGGAGAGGGACGCGAAGAACGGGCCGCCGCTGTTCTCGGAGCGCTTGCGCACGCGATACATGCGGCGATCGAGGTCGATGCCGGTGGCACCGTCTGCCGCGGCGAACACTTGGCGGAACGTGGGCATAGCGGCGCGCGCCGATGGGCCCAAAGAGGCGCCGTCTGCGGGAACGTCGCGCCAGCCCAGGATGGTGACGCCTTCCACGGCCGCAGCCCGCTCAAACGCCGTGACCTGCTCTTGCTCGTGACCGGGGTCAATGAACGCGATGCCCACGGCGTAGGCGCCAACCGGCGGCAAGTCAAAATCGACAACCTCGCGGAAGAAGGAGTCAGGGATCTGAGTCAGAATGCCGGCGCCGTCACCCGTTTCCGTCTCAGCGCCCACCGCGCCACGATGCTCAAGGTTCTTGAGCGCCGTAAGCGCCTGATCGACGATGTCGCGCCCCGCGTACCCGCGCAAAGTAGCCACAAACGCCACGCCGCACGAGTCATGCTCGTAGGCGGGGTCGTACAGGCCACCTGCATGCAGGCGATCGCGAAGTTCCGCGGCCATATCACCGTCTTTCTTCGCCGTCGACGCACGCCAACGGCTCCTCAATTGTTCGGGACGCCGTCGACCCGTATTCACACGGGTACACAGCGTACCTCGTGTGACACTGCGCCAGGAATAGCCTTTAGTGCAAAGGCTGGGCGTCTATGCTTCGCCGCGCCCGCTATGTAGGGCGTCGTCGTGCGCATCGGGGGGGTTGCCCTCAATGCTGTCAGCGGAGGGATCGCCTCCGTCGGCAGTGGTTGCCGCAAGTTGGTTGCGCGGCACATGCACGGCCAGCTCGCGCTGCCGCGCGCCCAGCCAGAAGAACACAATGGTGGCTGCCACGAGCGAAACCGCAGCCACAAAGACGTTGACGCGAACGCCAAAGAAGTGGTGAGCGTCATCGATGCGAACCATCTCGATCCACAGCCTGCCGGAGGTGTAGACCATGACGTACAGCCAGAACACGCGCCCACCCCTAAGGTCGAAGCGCTTGTCCAGGTAGACGATGAGCACGGCGCCCAAGAGGCTCCACACGAGCTCGTAGAGGAAAGTGGGATGGAACGTCTCATAGGCCTCGAAGCCCGGGGGGCGGAACTGCGGGTCTATCCTCAGCGCCCACGGGACGTCGGTGGGGCCCCCAAAGAGCTCCTGGTTGAAGTAGTTGCCGAGCCTGCCAATGGCCTGCGCAACGAGCACTCCAGGGGCCGCTGCATCCATGAACGTCGCAAAGCTGACGCGCTGACGGCGGCAGCCGATGTACGCGCCGAGCGCACCGAGGGCCACAGCTCCCCAGATCCCAAGCCCGCCGTTCCAAATCTTGAACGCGTCGAGCGGATGGCCGCCCTCGCCAAAGTACTGGTCGGGAGAGGTGACGAGGTGGTAGAGGCGACCGCCGATGATGCCGAACGGCACCGCCCAATAGGCGACCGAACCAACAACGTCAGCGGTACCGCCCCGTTCCACCCAGCGTCGGGTGGTGTACCAGATGGCAAAGAAGATGCCCGCCAGAATGCACAGCGCATAAGTGTGGACCGTAAACGGGCCGAGGCTGAACGATGACCAGCCGGGTGGCGGCGCGGGAATGAACGTAGGTATCACCGCGCGCTCCTCACTCCTTCAACAAGTTCCGTCACTTTAGCGCGCAACGCGGCCAGCGCGTGGTCCTCATCAGCGTTGTCCAGGAGCGTGCGCACCAGCGCAGAGCCAACAATCACGCCATCCGCGTACTTCGCGACCTTCGCAGCGTGCTCACCGGTAGTGACGCCAATCCCTACGCACACGTTTTTGGCTCCCGCGGCGCGCGAATCGCGCACCAAACGTTCCGCCTCGTCGCTGATGGTGGCGCGCTCCCCCGTGACTCCCATGACTGCGGTCGCGTAGAGGAAGCCGGTGGTCGCGGCGACCGTGAGGTGGATGCGCTCCTGAGTTGAACTCGGCGCCACCAGGAAGGTGGTCTCCAGGCCCTTCGCAGCGGCAATCTGGAGCCAGTCAGTGGCGTTTTCGGGCGTGAGGTCGGGAAGGATGACCCCGGCTCCGCCAGCCTCAACAAGGTCCGTTGCGAAGCGTTCAAGACCGTATTGGAGCAACGGGTTGTAGTACGACATGACTACGGCCGGTGCACCGGCATCAACCGCCGCGCGCACTCCCCCGAAAACGTCGCGAACGCGCACTCCGCGCTTCAGTGCGGCCTCTGCCGCCTCTTGCACCGTGGGGCCGTCCATGCTGGGATCCGAATACGGCAAGCCCACCTCTACGCCATCCACGCCTGCTTCAACGAGCGCGCGAATGGCCCGGCACGAGCCGTCCACCGATGGATAGCCCACGGGCAGGTAGCCGATGAGCGCGGCGCGGTCCTGAGCGTTGGCGCGGTCAATTGCCGCGGTCATTGAGATCACGCGTTGTCCTCCAGCAGTCCAAACCAGCGCGCGGCCTGCTCCACGTCCTTGTCCCCGCGGCCAGAGAGGCTCACGAGAATCGTTGCGCCCTCACCCAGCTCACGGCCCAGCGTGAGGGCGCCGGCAAGCGCGTGCGCGGACTCGATGGCGGGGAGGATGCCCTCGGTGCGGCTCAGGAGCGAGAACGCTGCCATGGCGTCGGCATCTGTGACAGGCCAATATTCGGCGCGGCCGATCTTCGCGAGCCACGAATGCTCCGGGCCAACGCCGGGATAGTCCAGGCCTGCGCTTATCGAATGCGACTCGGTGATCTGCCCGTCCTCGTCTTGGAGGATGTACGAGTGTGATCCGTGCAGGACGCCAGGGCGGCCGCCCGTGATGGTCGCGGCGTGGCGGCCTGTCTCCACGCCGTCGCCAGCTGCCTCGCAGCCGATGAGACGCACTCCGTCGTCGTCGAGGAACGCGTCAAAGATGCCGATTGCGTTGGAGCCGCCGCCCACGCACGCCACCACGGCATCGGGCAGGCCACCCAGCGCGAGCGTCTGAGCGCGCGCTTCAATGCCTATGACGCGTTGGAAGTCGCGCACCATCGCCGGAAACGGGTGTGGGCCCGCGGCGGTGCCAAAGATGTAGTTGGTGGTCTCTACGTTCGCGACCCAATCGCGGAAAGCCTCGTTGATCGCGTCCTTCAGCGTGCGGGAGCCCGATGTCACGGGGATCACCGTGGCGCCCAGGAGCCGCATTCGGGCCACGTTGAGCGCTTGGCGCTGCGTGTCTTCCTCGCCCATGTAGATGATGCACTCGAGGTCCATGAGGGCAGCGGCCGTTGCCGTGGCAACGCCGTGCTGGCCCGCGCCCGTCTCCGCGATCACGCGCGTCTTTCCGATGCGCTTGGTAAGCAGCGCCTGACCCAGCACGTTATTGATCTTGTGCGAGCCCGTGTGGTTGAGATCCTCGCGCTTCAGCAGAATGCGCGCGCCGCCCGCCTGGCGAGCAAATCGCGGCACCTCGGTAACAATCGAGGGACGGCCCGTGTAGTCGCGTGCAAGACGATCGAGTTCCTGCTGGAAGGCCGGGTCAACGCGTGCCTTCTCGTACGCGTCCGTGAGCTCGTCAAGAGCCGCCATCAGAGCTTCTGGAACATAGCGCCCGCCAAACTCACCGAAGAACGGCCCGGGGGCCGACTGAAGCGAGTCCGTCACGGGCGTACCGAGCGCAGCGCAGGGTGCGCTCCAGCGGCAACCATCTCGGCAACCGCTTGGCGCGGGTTGTCGTCCTTCACGAGGGCTTCGCCAACCAGAACAGCATCGGCTCCCATGCGCGCATACTCAACGACGTCGTGGCTGTCACGAATGCCCGATTCCGCCACACGCAGGATTCCGTCAGGTATCGTGGGCGCTACTCGTGCAAAGGTGTGGCGATCAACGTCGAGCGTCTTGAGGTTGCGCGCATTGACGCCGATGATCCGCGCGCCAGCATCTGCAGCCCGCAACACTTCGTCGGTGTCGTGCACCTCTACCAGCGCGCACATCCCGAGCGAGTGGATGCGCTCCACGAGGCTCACGAGCGCCATCTGCTCGAGTGCGGCAACGATGAGCAGCACCATGTCCGCGCCGTGGGCGCGCGCCTCCCACACTTGGTATGGGGTGACGATGAAATCCTTGCGGAGGATGGGAATGTCCACCTTTGCGCGCACGGCGTCGAGGTCGCTCAGCGAACCTTCAAAGCGGCGCTCCTCGGTCAACACGGAAATGACCGACGCTCCTCCGGCTTCGTATTCCGTTGCCAGCGAGGCGGGGTCGGCTATCTCAGCGAGTTCGCCCTTTGAGGGGCTCGACCGCTTGACTTCGGCGATGACCGCAACCTCGTCTTGAGCGAGGATCTGGCGTGCGTCGATGGCGCTTGGGAGGCGGGCGGCGCGAGCCTTCAACGCCTCCATGGAAGTGGCTTGCTCGCGCACCAGTAGATCCTCGCGCACTCCCGCGATGATGCTGTCCAGCACACTGCTCCCCGCCTTTGCCATGGCCCCATGGTAGCGCCGTCGGGGGCACCCAACCGACCGCCCCGTTGGTCCGTCAGGGTGCCAGGTATGGGGCCAGTGGGCCCACGTTACGAAGCAACCAGTACACGAGGACGCCACCCGCGAGCAGGTAGATGGTCCACGCCGGCGCCGGGCGCGCCTTGCGGCCATGCCCAAGCGTCGATGCAAACCACCACCCCCAACGCCATACCAACCAACCGATCGCGACAACCGCCATGGGGTTCATGTCGATGGCGCCAGCGAGGTTGAGGTGTGCAAGGTCGTGCACTGCGCGAAGGCTCCCGCAACCAGGGCAATACCAACCCGTAAGCCACAGCGAAGGGCACGTTGGGTAGTGGCCCGCCTCGTTGGGGTCCACAAACGCAATGAAGGCCGTTGCCGCTCCCGCAGCAACCGCAACAGCAACGGGCGCGACATAAGCCGGCAACCGTGAGGTGCGGCGCTGCGAGGCGGCAACGGTCTGCGTCATGGTGTTACGAGTTGGATGCGCCAATGCCGATGATGACGATGAAGAGGACGTACAGCACTCCCACGACGAGCGCGGTGACTGCGGAAACGATCGACCACTTCTTGGCGGCTGCGGCCGACGCCACTGCGCCCGCATAGTCGCCTTGAGCCCACTTGCCATTTACCTCGGCTGCCTTGACTATCGCCACGATGCCAAACGGCAAGCAACACAGGACGGTAGCGAGGATCGCGAACACCAGGTTGTTGTTGGGAGGCTGCGACGCGGGCATGCCCATGGGCATCGGTGCGGCCGGCGGAGGCGGTGGCGGCGGAGGCGTAATGTCTGACATGAGTTTTTCCCCTTGAAATAGGCCGACGCCCGGGCGGGCGCCAGTGGCGCTACCCTAGCGGCTGGCCGTGGCCAAGCGCGCGCAGAACGCCGCCCACAATAAGCGACAGCACGATGAGGCTGCCACCGATGGCCGTCACCACGGGACGGTCAAACGCAATTCCCACAGCAACCACGATCGCCGCGAGCACGAGGCCGCTGTTCATCACCACGCCCGCGAGGGTGACACCGTGGTTGGCGTGCACGGGGTCGGGAAGATCTTGCGGCTCGAGGTTGACGCTCGACATCGGTGCTCCTTGGGGTTCTAGGTTGACGAGATTCTATCGTGGCTCAACGCGTTCAAGCCGAGCCGCCACCCGCACGGCGCGAACCATCGCGGCGGCCTTATCCCTGGTCTCTTGCGCTTCGCGCTCCGGCACCGAGTCCGCAACAATCCCGGCACCCGCCTGGATGTGGGCAACACCCTCGCGAATCAGCGCAGTGCGGATGGTGATGGCAAAGTCCATGTTGCCGGCAAAGTCGAAGTAGCCTGCCGCGCCGCCGTAGAAGGCGCGGCGCACGGGTTCGATCTCGTCGATCAGCGCGATCGCCCGCGCCTTTGGCGCACCCGAGAGTGTGCCCGCAGGGAACGTAGCAGTGAACGCATCAACTGATGTGTATTGCGGCTCGATCCGGCCAACCACGGTTGAACAGATGTGCATGACGTGGCTGTAGCGATTGACGGCCATGAACTCGGTGACCTCAACGGAAGTGGGCTCACACACCTTCACGAGATCATTGCGTGCAAGGTCAACGAGCATGATGTGCTCGGCAATCTCCTTGGGATCGTCGATGAGCTCCGCGGCGAGGTCCTTGTCTTCCTCGGGAGTGGCGCCCCGCGGGCGCGAGCCTGCGATGGGGTACGTGCGCATCTGGCCGTTTTGCAGCGCAACGAGCGACTCTGGGCTCGCGCCGACTATGGCGAATTCGCGCCCCTCACGGTCTTCGATCTGGAAGTAATACATGTACGGGCTGGGGTTGACGGTGCGTGCCACGCGGTACACGTCGAGCGGGTCACCCGCGTAGGGCACGTCGAACCGTTGTGACGGCACCATTTGGAACACTTCGCCGTCGCGGATGGCGCCTTTCGCAAAGCGCACAGCTTCCTCGAACTCGCCCTCGGCGCTGCGCTGCAGAACAGCCGGCTCCTCGCCGTCAGTCATGACGGAGACGTCGCCATTGGCGGCCGACGCCAGGGCCGCCTGCATCGCGTCAACGCGCGCCACCGCGTCGTCGTACGCAGCGTCGATGCCGCTGGCCTGCGCATCTGCGTTGACCGCATTGGCGATAAGCCATACCGAGCCATCGTGATGGTCGATAGCGGCGACGTCTGTTGCCAACGCAAGCACAGCGTCGGGCACATCAATGTCTTTTGGTGCCTTCTTGGGCAACGTGGGTTCCCACTGGCGAATGATGTCCCAGCCGATGACGCCAACCATGCCGCCTGTGAGAGGCGGGAGGCCCTCGATGGGCACGGACTGGAGTTCTGCGAGCACGTTGCGGATGGTTGCGAGCGGCGCGCCGTCCGCGAGTCCCACCGGCACCTCCCCTGCCCAATTCGCGTCGTCCCCCTCGATGGTGAGCGTTGCGCTCGAGCGCACGCCAACAAAGGACCAGCGGGCGCGCGAGCCATCCGGCTCAGCTGACTCGAGAATGAACGTGCCTGGACGCCCGTGAGCGAGCGCGCGGTACACCGCCACGGGGGTGAGCGAGTCCGCAAGCACGCGGCGCACCACGGGCACCACCCTGCGCGATGCGCCTAACTCCACGAATTCCGCGCGCGAAGGCCACGTTTGACCCCACTCCACATGCACTGCCGTCATGGAGCGAGCCCATTCACTGCGCCAAGGTCGCCACCTGCGTCAAAGCACGAGCGCGCTCCCGTGTGGCATGCGGGCCCGGTCTGGTCCACTTGAATGAGCAGTGCGTCGCCGTCACAATCGAGGCTCACCGAAACCACTCGCTGCACGTGGCCCGAGGTGTCGCCCTTGCGCCACAACTCGTTGCGGGAGCGGCTCCAGTACACGGCACGTCCCGTGGTGAGCGTCTGCTCAAGAGCGTCGTCATTCATCCACGCGACCATGAGCACCTCGCCGGTGTTGTGCTGCTGCGCCACCGCAGTGACGAGACCATCTGGGGAGCGCTTGAGGCGCGCGGCAATCTCAGGGGCAAGCATGGCGAACATCCTCCCACGCAAGCGGCGTCATGTAGAGCGCCGCAGTCAGTCGCGCGTCTGGGACACCCAGGCGGCGTAGAGATCGGCATATATGCCGCCCGCGTTGACGAGCTCCGAGTGCGGGCCCAACTCAACGAGTTCGCCCGCCTCCATCACCCCAACTAGGTCGGCACGCTCGGCAGTGGACAGTCGGTGCGCGATCACCACAGCCGTGCGCCCCTGCATGAGTCCCTCGAGCGCGCGCGAGATGCGCACCTCGGTTGCAGGGTCCACTGCGCTCGTGGCCTCGTCGAGGATCAGGAGATCGGGGTCGCGCAGATACGCGCGCGCGATCGACACCAATTGACGCTCCCCCGCGCTCAGCAACTCGCCGCGCGGACCAACATGCGTGTCCAGTCCCTCGGGAAGGCGGGCTACCCACGATTCCAAGCCCAACGACTCGAATGCCGCCTGGGCCCGCTGCACAAGGTCCTCGTGCGCGGCGTTGGGCAAGGCATAGGCAAGGTTGGACAGGATGGTGCCCTCAAAGAGGAAGCCTTCCTGTGGCACCACCGCAACCGAGCGGCGCAGCGATGCCATGGGCACGTTGCGCAAGTCCACGCCACCAACCCGCAGCACACCGTGGTCGGGATCGATGAAGCGTGACATGAGGCGCGCGAGGCTGGTCTTTCCGGAGCCGGTTTGGCCAACGAGCGCAATGCGCTTGCCCGACGCCACGGTCAGGTCGATTCCCTTGAGCACCTCTGGCCCGCCGGGGTAGGTGAGGCGCACGCCTTCGATTGACAGCTCGCCGTGGCCGTGCGGGATGGGCGTGCCCTGCTCGCCGGGATCCACGATGGTGACCTCCGCGTCAACGAGTTCCAAGACGCGTCGCCACCCAACCATGGCCCGCTGGAGTTCGGCGAGCATCTCGATGATCCACATGAGCGGACCGGCGAACATGTAGACGAGGAACGGGAACGCAACCACGGTGCCCACGGTCATTTGTCCGTTGAGCGCGAGCGCCGTGCCACCGATGAGGGCAAGACCCGTGGCGATGGACTGGCCCAGCACCGTTGACGAGAAGTTGAGCGACGACAGCCCGGATGCCTGCCGGTCAGCCTTGAGGATTTCATCGATCTGCGTGCGCAGCCGCCCCCTCATGCGCTCTTGCACTCCGTATGAACGAATGGTCGCGATGCCAACGAGCTGCTCCGAGGTGGACGCAAGGAGATCGCCCATCAACGAGCGGACGCGCTGGTACGCGCGGCGCACGCGCGGCTGCACCCACATGAGCGAGAGCACGGCGGGAATGAACGCGAGCATCACCAGCAGCGACAGCTGCCACGAGTAGGCAAGCATCACGATGAACACGATGGTGGACTCAAGGGCCGCGATGATCATCGCCGCACCGGTCCATTGCATGAGGTCGCGCATGGTCTCGACATCGCCCGTCACGCGCGACACGTAGCGTCCGCGCGCCTCCTCGTTCTGAGTGAGCACGGAAAGATCGTGGACTTGCGAGAAGGCCTCAATGCGCAACGTGGCGAGACCCGCCTCGGCCGCACCAACCATGCGCGAGCGCACGCGCCAACCAACGAGCGCTGACACAACGAGCACGAACACGCCAACGAGCGCGTACTTGACCACCACGGTGGTGTCTACTCCGCCCGGCGCCAGCAGGCCAAGGTCCGTGATGCGCTGTGTAAGGAAGGGCACGGCCGCGCGCCCTGCCGCGGCCACCGTGGCGAGCGCCAGAGTCAGACCGAGACCCTTGCGAAACTCGGGGCTGATCTGGAAACCGCGGCGGAAGGTGGTGCGCAGACTGGGGGTCTCGCTTGATGTGTCGCTCATCCGATGTACCCCGCTTCCTCTGCCGCTTGCCGCTTGGTGTCTTCTTCGTACGCGAGCACTAGCTCGCGGTAACCGGGATCCCGCTTGAGAAGGTCCTGATGTGGCCCCGCGTCGATGACCCGGCCCTGGTCAACGTGCACAACGTGATCGGCGAGCAGGATCGACGCGAGCCGGTACGCGATGATCAGCACTGTGGGACCCGTGCCGTCCGCGCTCAGGCCCGTGAGGATCTCGCGCTCAATGCGTGGGTCAACGGCGCTCGTTGCGTCGTCGAGCACCAGCACTCGTGGCTCGCGCACGAGCGCACGCGCGAGCGCCAACCGCTGACGCTGCCCACCGGAGAGGTTCATGCCGCGCTCATGGAGCACGGCGTCGAGGCCGCCAATGCCTTCCACAACGTCCGTCACATTCGCGCGCGCGAGGGAACGCCACACCTCGTCATCATCGAAGTTCTCACCCAGCGTGACGTTGTCGCGAACGGTGCCCGCGAAGACAAAAGCCGTCTGCGGAGCGAGCGCAACGTGCGTGCCGAGCTCGGCGATCGTTGACAAGTCGATGTCGTCGAGCGTCACGCGACCGGTCATGGGCCGTGCGAGCCGCGAGGCGGCGAGCGCCACCGTTGACTTTCCTGATCCCGTTGCGCCAACGAGCGCGGTGATGGTGCCTGGGCTCAGGTTCAACGAGACATCGCGCAAGATGACCGCGAGATTGCCCTCGCCATCGTCGGCACCGATGTCAGCGTTGTCGAACGACATCGTCCCGGCGCCCGCGCGGGCCACCGCGACCGTGCCCGGCTCATCGACCTCAGTGGCAGCTTGGGCAATCTCGCCCACCCTGCGGAAGGCAACGAGTGCTTGCGGCATCTGCCCAAGCACCCAGCCAAGCCCGCGAATGGGCACACTCATAAGCGTGACGAGGTAAATTGCGGACACCACGTTGCCCACCGACACCTCCCCCGCCTCGGCCCTGAACGCGCCAACGACCATGAGCGCCACCGAGCCCAGAGGCACCACCAGATCCATCATCGGTTCAAACCAGGCCGACGTTCTGCCCACCTTGGTATCTGCGTCCCGCAATCCCCTTGCGGCGGCAGCAAAACGCGCCGTCTCGCGCTGCTCGGCGCCGAGCGCCTTCACCACTGTGCCGCCTTCAAAGCTCTCGTGAGCAATGTTGGACACTTCCGAGCGCAACGACTGCCCAAGGTCCCAGCGAGGCGTGATGACGCGCTCGTAGACCACGTTGATGGCCAAAATCACGGGGATCACGGCAATGCCCGTGAGCGCGAGCCACGGGTCCATGACCCACATGGCCCAGCCTGCCGCAAACATCATCACCACTGACCCCGTGGCAAAGGCGAATGGGTGCAGGGTGTCCGTGGCGGTCTCAGAGTCCGAAGACATCGCGGACAGCATGCGCCCAGGCGGGTTGGCGCGGTGCCAGCCAAGCGGGAGGGATGCCAGCGCGTCGGCAACTACTCGGCGGTGGCGTGCGCCAACGCCGGCCACGGCATTGCCCTGGAAGCGCCGGCGCAGATACACGAGGATCGCGTTGGCGATGCCGATCCCAAGGAACGCGGCCCCGGCGAGCAGGATGGCGGTCTGAGGGTCTTGCGTGCGCTCGCCCCAAATGCCTTGGATGGGGTCGCCGTTCACACCAGGAATCACCACGTCGTCAGTGATCTGTCCCAGGAGCGTGCCGAACAGCACCGTGAACAAGGAGAACACCGCGGCGGACGCGATTGCCATAGCAAAGCGCCACGGCTCCGTGCGCAAGGCATGCGTCAGTAACTGTCCAGCCTTGTGCGTGAAGCTTCCGGACAGTTCGTAGTCTTGAGCGGCGGTGCGTGAGCCCCTCATCGGACTGCGATTCCGGCGGAGCGCATGTGGTCCTTGACCTCGGAGACCGTGAGCGTGCCAAAGTGGAACACGCTCGCGGCGAGCACGGCGTCGGCTCCCGCTTGAGCCGCGGAAACGAAGTCCTCTACTCGCCCGGCACCCCCAGAGGCGATAAGCGGCACCTGCACCACGTCACGCACCTCCTTGATCATCGTCAGGTCAAAACCGCCGGTAGTGCCGTCGGCGTCCATCGAGTTGAGCAGAATTTCGCCCGCGCCCAGGTCTGCACCCCGGTGCGCCCACTCGATCGCGTCGATCCCGGTGCCACGACGCCCGCCGTGAGTGGTGACCTCATACCCACTGGGGGTGGAAACGCCCTCGCCGCAGCGTCGGGCATCCACGGACAGCACCAGCACCTGGCTACCAAACCGCTCCGCAATCTCCGCAATCAGTTGGGGACGCGCAATGGCGGCGGTGTTGACGCCCACCTTGTCGGCGCCCGCGCGCAGCAGCGCGTTGACGTCGTCGGTTGAGCGCACGCCACCGCCAACGGTAAGCGGCACAAACACCTGTTCCGCGGTGCGGCGCACCACGTCAATCATCGTTTCCTTGCCCGACGCGGAGGCGGAGACATCGAGGAACGTCACCTCGTCCGCGCCTTCCGTCCCGTAACGTGCGGCCAGTTCAACTGGGTCGCCGGCATCGCGGAGGTTGGCAAAGTTGACGCCCTTGACCACACGGCCCGCGTCAACATCGAGACAGGGAATGACCCTGAGCGCAACACCCATCACTCCACCGGTGTCCATACGTCGAGAATGTCAACAACGAAAACGAGCGTCCCCTGGTTTGGGTAGCCGAATTCCGGGGGCGCCACAAACAGCACTTGCGAGCCAACCGTCTGGTCCAAGAGAGCCTGATCCCACGCGGGAATGACCTGGCCCGTGCCCAACTGCACCGCGAAAGGCGCCGTGTCCGTGGGCCACGAAGAAGCGAACTCGCTGCCGTCGTCCCAGTGCACCGCCTTGTAGTTGACGAGGAAGTACGAGCCTTCCTTCACTTGCGGGCCGTTGCCTTGAATGAGGGTCTCAGACTGCACGGCGGTGGGCTCGTGGAGCGACTCCGGGATGGTGACTGTTGGCTCGCCGGTGTCTTCGTTGCGCGTCACGGTTGGCAGGTCCGTGCGCTGCTCGATGTCGGTGCCGACTGCGCGATCCGAAAGCACGTCCACAACCAGGGCGATATCGGGTTCCGGAGAGGATCCCTTGCCCGGCGTTGGAGTGAGGCTCTGCGCCTCTTGAGCTGGCGCAACGACGAGCGCGCGTGCTCCCACGTTCGCGTTGATGAGGAGGTCGTAAAGCTCGTCGCCCAACACCTCGCGCGCGAGCACAAAGGAGCGCGGCAAGCCGTCAAAGGTGTTGATGCGTTCGGTGCCGTCCTTGAGGGACACGCCGTAGATGTCCAGCAAGAGCGGTTGGTTGTTCTGCAGCGCCGCGCCGTCGCCCTTCCAGAAGATCTTGCCCTGCGGCTCCGTGAAGGTCTCGCTGTTTGGCAGCGTGATTGTGGGTGCGAGCGCCTCCGACTTGCCGATGACGATGTCATTGATGTCAGCGGAGCCGCCTTGCGATCCCGAGGCGTCCGGGCCCGCTTCGGAGCACGCCGCCAGCGTGAGGGCAGCAGCGAACGCAAGCAGCAGCGTGGCGGCACGACGGCGCATCACAGACCCTCCAAAGGTGTAAGTAGGCGGACCTTCCAGTATATGGAATGAGGGGCCGTCAGAGCGAATCGATGAGCTCTTCGACCCTCTCATCCGCACTGCGGAACGGATCCTTGAGCAATAACGTACGAGACTCCGCGCCTGTCACCTTGAGGTGCACCCAGTCCACCGTGTAGTCACGGCCGGCTTCCGAGGCGGCCTTGACGAATTGCCCACGAAGGTGGGCGCGAGTTGAGGTTGGCGCGGTGGTCTTAGCCGCTTCGATGCGCTCGTCGTCGATGATGCGCCGCACCAGACCCTGCGATTGCAGGCGATAGAACAGGCCGTGCTCCGGCGAGACATCGTGGAACGCGAGCTCGAGCCGCGCGAGGCGCGGATCCGCGAGATCGCACGCGAGCCGCTCTTGGTAGCGCATAACGATCTTGTGTTTGATGGCCCAATCGAGTTCGGTCTCGACCAGTGCAAAATTCTGCGTGCGAACGGCATCGATTCCGCGTTGCCACAGATCGAGGATGTCGTTCACCTCAGCATTGGGCTCAATGACGCCGCCAACGTGGCTTGTCACCAAGTCGAGGTACGCCTGCTGCACCTCCACAGCAGTCAGGTGGCGGCCGTCGGCCAGTTCTACGGTGGCGGTGCCGGAGAGGTCGTGTGCAACGTCGCGAATGGCCTGCATCTCGCGCGCGAGCGCGAGGCCCGGCATCTGGGCGCGGGCTTCCATGATGCGCAAGATGAGGTCAGTGGAACCCATTTTGAGCAAGGCCGTGGATTCCGCCATGGTGGAATCGCCAACAATGACGTGCATGCGACGGTAAAGCTCTGCATTGGCGTGCGGCTCGTCGCGTGTGTTGATCATGGGCCGCGAACGCGTGGTGGCTGAACTCATGCCCTCCCACATGTGGTCCGCGCGCGGCGAGAACGAGAAATGGGCGCCTTGGGGCGTGCGCGTGATGCATCCCGCACCCGTGACAATCTGACGCGTGACCAGGAACGGCAGCAACTCGCTCGCGAATGCCTTGAAATCCGCGCGCCGGCGCACCAGGTAGTTCTCGTGACAGCCGTAACTATTGCCTGACGAATCGGTGTTGTTCTTGTAGAGGTGGATGGTGCCGTCGATGCCGGCGGCGCGCAGACGCTGCTCTCCCCCGGCCACGAGATCCTGGACTATCCGCTCCCCTGCCTTGTCCAGCGCGATGAGGTCCGTCAGGGTGTCCGCCTCAGCGGTTGCGTATTCAGGGTGCGCGCCAACGTCGATGTACAGCCGCGAGCCGTTCGTCAGGAAGACGTTCGAGGACCGCCCCCACTGCACCACCGAGTGGAAGAGGTGCCCCGCGACCTCTTCTGGGGTCACTGGCCGGCTCGCGGTTACTGCTGACTGTGGCAGTGGCGCGGCGTGCGAATTTGACGTGTCCAGGTGCAAGCCAAACTCGGTCTCGAGCCCAAAGATGCGGCGGGCCGGATCAACCTCGAGCGGCGGCGGGACCTCGGCGCTGATCAACGCTTACTGGCCATGCTTACTGGCCGCCCTTTTGCACAAATGACCGCACAAACTGCTCGGCGTTGACCTGCAGCGAGCCGTCGATCTCGTCGAGGAGCGCGTCGAGGGCATCCGTAGACGCGGCGGGAGCGGTGGGCGGTGCGGCGTCATCAGGGACGTCGTCATCGAAGGAATCGGCGTTTACGTTCTGCTGAGGCATGGTTCGAGTCTACCCGCGCAGCAATTCGTCGATGAGGGGATGAGAGGCCGACGCTGGGTCATCCAGGTGCACCACTTCCAGTTGCCCATGGGCCGCGTCGCGGTCCAAGACAACCGTTGACCAGCCAGCGGCGTCCACGAGGTCTGGGCGGGCCGCCACGATGGAGCCGCGCAAGTACGCCCGCGTATTGGACGGTGGTGTGGTGATCGCCGCGGCTACCTGCTCGTCCGTGGCGAGACGCTCCACTTGCCCAGCGGCGGCGAGCCGCGTGGCGAGCCCCGTCCCCAGCTCGCTCCAGCGAATCTCAGCAGCCACGATGCGGGGATCGTCCCACGCAGCGTCGCGGCCATCCGCCGCGTACTTGGCGCGCATGCGGCCAAGCAACTGCAGCTTGGCCACCCACTCCACCTCGCGAGCGGTCTCAAAGATGTCGCGCGCAAGCCGTTCCAGGAGCGAATCCCACCGTGCCACCACTTGCGCGTCCACTTCGTTGGCCACGTAGTCCCGCGCGATCTCAAGCAGCGCGCGCTGCAACTGGAGCGCGGTGGCTTGCAAGCCGTCGGCCAATTCCAAGGCTTGGCGAAGCGTGAGGTCCCTGGAAACGCGCTGCACATCGCCAACCGGTTCCGCGAGAACCAAGGCCTCGAGCCGCGCGTCGTTGGCTTCGATAGCTGCGAGCACCAGGGACGTTGTTCCGAGCTTCATGAAGGTCGCAACGTCAAACAGCGTCGCATCGCCGATGATGATGTGCAGCCGACGCCACCGCTTGCGATCCGCGTGCGGCTCGTCACGAGAATTGACAATGGGGCGGCGAAGTGTGGTTTCGAGGCCAACCTCGGCCTCCATGTAGTCCGCTCGCTGCGAGATCTGGAAGCCTGGCACCTCGCCGCGCATGCCGAGCCCAACGCGACCCGCTCCGGTGTAGATCTGGCGCGTCACCAGATGAGCTGTGAGGAGGCGAGCAACGGTGTCGAAGTCAACGTCACGGCGGATCTGGAAGTTTTCGTGCGTGCCGTAGCTGGCGCCCTTACCGTCAACGTTGTTCTTGTAGAGCGCCACCTCGGTGCCCTCGGCGGCCGCGTACGCGCGGGCCGCCTCTAGCGCGATGAGATCCCCGGCGCGATCCCACACCACGGCGTCCAGCGCGTTAGTCACTTCCGGACCTGAGTACTCCGGGTGCGCGTGGTCCACGTAAAAGCGCGCACCGTTGCTCAGCACCGCGTTGAGGTGCGCAGGGTCTTCCCATGAGCCACGGCGGCGGCGCAGGGTGACGGCGTTTGCTTCCGCATTGAACTCGTGGGCGTCCGTGAGGAGTTCCGGGATGACATGCGTGCGGGGTCGGCGCACGCCGCGCTGATCCATGAGCGGGTCTTCGCCGCCGTAGTCCCAGCGCGTTGTGGCCTCGCCCGCCCACGCGCGGCACGCGCTCACAAGCAGGGACGAGAGCAGGATGGGGTTGGCACGAGGATCCGCGGGATCGGTGATGCCATACTCCGTCTCGAGGCCCACTATCCGCACGTCAGAACCGGCGCGCACGTCAGAAACCGCTGAGGTTCTTCGCGGCCACCGATCGCGCCTCCGCCAGTTCCTGATCCGCGGCGAATTCCAGGTGTGCCGTGCTGATGCCGCGATCCTGCCCGGCAACGGCCGCCTTGATGGCGAGCGTCTTCGCGCGGTCCACGACGTTGCGAATGAGCGCACCCGAGACAAACCGGTCCGCGTCCTCGTGAGCAAAAATGCGTGCAACCGCGGCGCCGATCATGGTCCGGACAGTCGCCAGGTGGTCGCCATTGTGCGCGGCGACTTCGCCGGCGCTGAGCGGCAGGTCCGGCGTCAGGTATTTGGTGAAGATGTCTGCCGCAGCCGGGAGATCGGGCCGCGACACCTCGATCTTTACGTCGAGGCGTCCGGGCCGCAAGATGGCGGGGTCGATCATGTCTTCGCGGTTTGACGCGCCAATCACGATGACGTTGCCAAGCGCCTCTACGCCGTCAAGCTCGGTGAGCAGCTGGGGAACGATCGTGGTCTCCATGTCAGAGGACACACCCGAGCCGCGAGCGCGGAACAGCGCATCCATCTCGTCAAAGAAGACCACCACAGGGGCGCCGGAGTGCGCCTTGGCACGAGCGCGCTCAAAGATGGTGCGGATGTAGCGCTCTGTCTCGCCAACGTACTTGTTGAGCAGCTCGGGTCCCTTGACGGACAGGAAGTACGAACGGTCCTTGCCTGCCGCTTCCGCAAGCGAGTGCGCAACAGCCTTGGCGATAAGGGTCTTGCCGCAGCCCGGAGGGCCGTAAAGCAAGAGCCCGCGCGGCGGCCGCAAGTTGTGCTCCACGTAGAGTTCCGGATGCCGCAGCGGCAACTCAATGGCGTCACGGATGCGCTCGATCTGCTGGCCAAGACCACCGATGGATGCGTAGTCCACATCTGGGACTTCCTCCAGCAGCAGCGCCTCCACGCCGGTGCGCTCAACGCGCTCGCTCGCGAGCCCGGTACGCGGCTCAAAGATGACGGTGTCTCCCTCGTGGAGCCTGCGCTGCGCCTCGCCGCCGATGAGCTCCACCACGCGCTCGTCTTCGCCGCGCGCCACCACCAGCACGCGAGTGTCGTCAATGACCTCCCGCACAATCGCGGCTTGGCCAACGCGCTCGGGGTCCGCCACGTCCACAATGACGCTCATGGGATTGAGCAGCACCTCATCGCCCACCTGAATCTCGCGCTCAAGGGTGGGGATAACGGCAACCCGCATGCGGCGCCCGTTGGCAACAACGTCGGCATGCTTGCCAGCCTTGGCAACGTACGTGGCAAAGGTTTGCGGAGGGGCCGACGCTTCGGCTAGCTTCTCGCGCATCTCGTTCAGTTGGTCGCGGGCAAGCGAGAGCAGTCGCTGAAGTTCCGAATTGCGTGCCTCAAGCGAGGCGGTCCTGTTGTCGTTCTCTACGCTCATTGGCCTTCTCCGCTCACTATCGGGAATGTGGCATCGCCAACAGTTACGTCGCGCCGCACCTTCCGTACTTTCTTGTCGCTTACCGCACGCTCGCCCAGATCTTCCGGCGTCCACTCCTCGTCTACCGGGTAGGCGCCCTTAGCGGGCCTCCGATGGCGAATGGGCGCTTTCACGCCGGGGGCCATACGGCGCGCCGTGATGAGGAAGCCCGTGTGCCCTTGCATGCGGTGATCTGGACGGACCGCAAGACCCTCCAGGTGCCACGAGCGCAGCATCGTCTCCCAAGCGTGCGGCTCGGTGAACTCGCCGTGCTCCCGTAGCTCCTCGGCAACTCGCGACAGTTGCGTGGCCGTAGCGACGTAGGCGAGGAATACGCCGCCCGGCGCCAAAGCGTCGGCCGCTGCTTCGATGTTTTCCCACGGAGCGAGCATGTCGAGGATGATGCGATCAACGCTGTGTGGTTCGAGTTCGGTGACACGCTCCGCAAAGTCGCCTATCTCCACTCGCCAGGCGGGGTGGGTGCCGCCAAAGTGGGCTTCGACGTTGGCGCGCGCGATCACCGCAAAGTCTTCACGGCGCTCAATGGAAATGAGTTCGCCGTTGTCGCCGACCGCCCTCAGCAGAGACATCGTGAGGGCACCAGAGCCAACTCCAGCCTCAACCACGCGGGCACCGGGGAAAATGTCTGCCATCTGGATGATTTGACCCGCATCTTTGGGGTAGATCACGGCGGCACCGCGCGGCATGGACATCACGAAATCGCTAAGCAAAGGGCGCAATACCTGGTAATCCGTGCCATTCGTGGAGGTCACCACGGAGCCGTCTGGCCGCCCAATGAGGTCATCGTGCTGGAACGAGCCGCGGTGCGTGTGGAACGTCTTACCTTCACCAAGAATGATCGTGTGATGACGACCCTTGGCGTCCGTGAGCTGCACGCGGTCGCCATTGCGAAGAACGCCGCGGCGCGCGTTTGCGCCTGCTGGTGAGGTGGTCATAGGGGTCAAGTCTAGAACGCCACCCCGGTGCCACTTGGCGGTCACTGGAAGGCCTTGACCACTTCCTCGAGGCGCACCACGCCCACCACGCGCTGGCCGTCGACAACGGCCCATGAGTCGGTGCGGCCGTACCACTCGCGCAGTGCGGCAATCAGTTCCTCACCGTCCAACAGTGGCGTCACCACCGCACCGCGTGGGATGGGGACGCTCACGGACTGCAAACCCTCTTCTGCGCGGCGCTCTGCCGGAACCCTGTCCATGGTGGGGACGCTCACGATGGCCGCCGGAGCGCCGTCGGCCGCGAGCACAACCACCTCCATCGCGCCCGCGCGCAACGCTCCCTCGCGAGCTGTCGCAACCGACACGGTGTGTGGCACGCCAATAGCGGGACGCATGAAGCCCCCGATGCTGACGCTCTCGCGACGCTCCTGCGCCTTCACGGAGTGAATGGCGGCACTCGCGGCGGGCCAGATGATGCTGAAGATGAGCGCAGCGAACACCACATCGACGAGGTCCAATGCCTTCTGGCGCATGACCGAGTCGGCAAGCATCCATGCGGCCGCGCCAACGGCCACCACTCGGCCAGCCCAGCCTGCGACGAGCGTGCCCTTTAGTTGGTTCCCGCTGACGGCCCACACGATGGAGGACAGCACTTTGCCGCCATCCAGGGGAATGCCAGGCAAGACATTGAATATTGCGAGCAGCCCGTTGGCCCATACGAGCCACCCAACGACGTTGCCCGCCGTACCCGTGAGCACGCCAGACTGCACCGTCAACCAGGCGGCCCCAGCAACCACCGCATTGGCTACGGGCCCAGCGATGGCCGTGATGCCAACAACCCGAGGCGTGATGTTGCGAGCATCAAAGGTGGTGTGGCCACCCCACAAAGTGAGGACGATGGCGCTCACCTTGCGACCAAAGCTCCAAGCCGCAATCGCGTGGGCCAGTTCGTGGATGAATACGCTGACGAACAGCAGCACAGCGAGCAGCAAGCCCAAGGAGAAGGCCTCCGCTGTGACATCGCCGCCGCCCGCTGAACTGTAGATGAAGGCGAGCACCACAAGCATGATGAGCGTGGTGGGCTCCACGACGATGGCGGCCCCCTTGATGGACCCGAGCTTGATGCCCCGAATCTTGGTGGCGGCAGAGGTCATGTGGATAACCGTAACCGCTGGCCCGCGTGTGTCAGTGCAAGGTCCTAGGGTGGCGACATGAGCGATAGAGCACCGGCGCTGTCCCCCTCGCGCGCCGCGGATTTCAAGCAGTGCCCGCTGCTGTACCGCTATCGCGCCATCGACCGCATGCCGGAGCCGCCGTCGGCCGCCGCCACGCTGGGAACCCTCGTGCACGCCGTGTTGGAAGACCTCTTTGAACTGCCCGCTCCGTCACGAACTGAGGCCGCTGCGTTGGAGATGGTGCTTCCGCGCTGGCTGGGAATGCTGCAGGAGCGGCCGGAATTGGCAACGCTGCATCAGTCCGAGGCTGCGGAGGCGCAGTGGCTGGGCGACGCTCGGGAGCGCGTGCGCACGTATTTTGAATTGGAAAACCCCACCCGGATTGAGCCGGATGGACGCGAACTGCTCGTGGAAGTGCAACTCGAAGACGGGCCGCTGCTGCGCGGCATCATCGACCGTGTCGACGTGGCCGCTGATGGCTCCCTGCGCATCATCGACTACAAGTCTGGACGCTCGCCTGCCCCACGGTATTCGGGGGCCGCAAAATTCCAGATGAAGTTCTACGCGCTCGTCATTGAGCGGCTGCGCGAACGCCGGCCCGCACTGACGCGGCTCCTGTACCTGCGGGACGGGGTGCACATCGATTTGCGGCCCTCGGACGAGGACATGGCGGCTGTGGAGCATGAGGTCCGGGAGTTGTGGCGCGAGATCACGGACGCCGCGCACACCGGCACCTTCCGGCCCAAGCGCTCCAAACTGTGTGGCTGGTGCTCGTTCCAGTCGTTGTGCCCAGAGTTTGGCGGTGCCTCACCCGCGCTCAATGCCGACGCCGTGGAGGCTGCCATTGGCGTGAGGCCAGTCGCACAGTCGCACTAGTTGCCACACGGTAGGGAAAATCCCCGCGGCGTGCCAGAGTTGGCTCATGACTGCAACCACACCCGTCAGTTACGCGATCATCGGCTACGGCTGGCGTGTCCCCTTCTTCCTCAAGCCAGCACGCGAGTTCCCTGACAGCTTCCGGGTCACGGGCGTCATCACTCGCACGGCGGAGAAGGGCGAGGCGGCCACGGCGGCGTGGGGAGTGCCGAGTTGGCGCACCATCGGCGAAGCACTCGCTGCAGACAAGCCTGATTTCGTGATCGTGTCCGTCAGTTGGGACGCATCTGCCGACATCGTGCGTGATCTGGTCGCCCGCGGCATTCCCGTGCTGTGCGAAACGCCGCCCGCGCCCAACCAGTTGGAACTGGAGCGGCTGTGGGAAGACGTGGGAGCGTCGGGCCTGGTGCAGGTTGCCGAGCAATACCCGCTCTATCCGGGCCATCTCGCCCGGCGCGCGGTCATCGATTCCGGGGCCATTGGCGAGGTCAACGAGGTGGAGGTTTCCTCAACGCACATGTACCACGCGATGGCGATTGTGCGGCAAATGCTTGGCGTTGGCTTTGAGAGTGCGGAGATTCGCGCCATCGCCTCCACCCACAACCTCGCCACCACTTTGACGCATGCCGGATGGACCAATGACCCCACTCCGCGGCCCGCGAAGACGGTGCGCGCGCTCATCTCGTTCGAATCCGGCAGGGTGGCGACCTACGACTTCACGGACAACCAATGGTGGAATCCGTTGCGGCAAGACCGCATTGCGGTGCGGGGCGGCCTAGGCGAGATCGTTGACTTGCGGGTCACGCAGCTGCTGGGAGAGCGCACCTTCGTGACGAGCCACCTGGAGCGCCGCCACACGGGCATCGAGCTCAATCTCGAGGGGAACGACCTAGACCACATCGCGCGAGGCAGCGACGTTCTCTATCAAAATGCCTGGAAAGGCTCGCGTTTTGCGGACGACGAGATTGCCGTCTCTTCCCTGTTGCACGCCATGGGCGCCTGGGTAGCGGCCGACGCTCCCCCGCCCTATCCCCTCGCGCAGGGTTCGCAGGACTGGGCTTTGGCACTCGCCGTGGAGGCCGCGGCCGAGTCTGGCGAGACCGTGACCGTGCCGCGTCAGCCGTGGGGCTCGTCATGAGTGCGCCCGCCGCGGACGAGCGGCGCGTGCTGGGTTCCACGGGGCTGTCGGTTACTGCCGTTGCCATTGGCGGAAGCCCGCTGGGCTCCATGCCCAACACGTATGACTACGAGACGCCTACCGAGCGCGGCGTCGATACGGCGGTAGCCGCGCTCAACTCGTCGCTCGGGATGCTGGACACGTCAGCGGGCTACAACGAAGGCGAGTCGGAGCGCCGCATAGGCGAGGCTCTGCGCCGGGTTGGTGGGCTTCCGGCTTCTGTGGTGCTTGCCACCAAGGTGGATCCCGATTTCGTCACGGGCGCGTTTGATGGCGCCGCGGTGCGCCGCTCCTTTGAGGGGTCACTGAAGCGCTTGGGCCTGGAGCGCGTGGAGCTACTGCATTTTCACGATCCTGAACGGATAGCGTTCGAGGACGCGATGGCGCCCAACGGCGCCGTCGCGGAGTTGGTGCGCATCCGCGACGAAGGGCTCGCGGGTCACCTGGGAGTGGCTGGCGGCCCAGTCTCGCTCCTGTCCCGATACCTGGAAACGGGCGCGTTTGAGGTGGTGCTGTCGCACAACCGCTGGACTCTCGCCGATCGCACCGCCGATTCCCTCTTCCAGCAGGCCCACAACGCGGGACTGGGCGTCATCAACGCCGCCCCGTTCGGTGGTGGCTCGCTCGTGCGCGGATTCAACGCGGTGCCGCACTATTGCTACGGCCCCGCCACGCCAGCCACTGAACGCGCCATCCGTGCCGTGGAAGCGATCTGCGCGGACGCCGGGGTGCCGCTGGGTGCCGCCGCTTTGCAGTTCTCCACGCGAGATGAGCGCATTCACACCACCATCGCGGGCGTGTCTCGCCCGGAGCGCATCGCGGAGATTGAGGCATGGGCTTCGTGGGACATCCCAGGCGACGTGTGGGAGGCCCTGTTGGCAGCGTCGGGCACCGACGCTGGGCTCGGTTAGAGCTTTGTGGGGCTACTCCTCGTCAGCAAGGTCGTCGATGACCTTCCCCCCGGCGATCTCGCGAATCTCCGCCAAGGTCACCCGCTCGAGGTCCCTGACGCGGCTGAGCTCCGGCTGCGCCTTGATGGGCACGTGACGGCGCACGCCGATGGTGCGCGCACCGGAAGCGAGGGCCGAGCCAACCCCTGCCGGTGAATCCTCGATCGCAACGCACTGCGTCACGTCTACGCCCAGCCGCGCGGCCGCCACCAGGTACGCCTCGGGATGGGGCTTGCCATTCGTGACTTCATCTCCCGTCACCACGGCCGCGAAAGCCTCGGGCACCCGGGCGAGCAGAGCGTCGGCCAATTGGCGGTAACTCATGGTGACCAGGGCGCACGGGATGCCGGCGGCGAGCACCACGTTGAGCAGATCAAACGCATCTTGCTGCCAGGGGGCGCGCTCCCGCACTTGCATCGTGACGCGGCCCGTGAGAAATTCCACGATGGTGTCGATGGGCATGCCCACCCCCCGCGCGCGCAACTCCGTTGCGGTATTTACCAGGGGGTTTCCCACCTGACGCAGCCCGTCCTCCTTGGTCCAAGACACTCCAAACCTGGCGCACAGTTCAATTTCGGCGGCGATCCAATACGGCTCAGAATCGATGAGGGTGCCGTCCATGTCCCACAGGACGGCGGCGGGCGCGTTCGTATTCATAGGGCGCCAGTCTAGGCTGGGGAGATGGACCTCGATTCGGCCGACGTTCCGATCCCCGCTACCGAAACGCTCATGATTGCGGCGTTCGAAGGCTGGAACGATGCAGGCAACGCGGCCTCGGCTGCGCTGGACCACCTCATCCGTGTTTTGCGCGCAAAAGAGCACGCAACGCTTGACCCTGAGGACTACCACGACTTCCAGGTCAATCGGCCAGTAGCTTCGCGCGACGAGCACGGCGAGCGCCTCCTCACGTGGCCCGGAACGGTCATCTACACGGCCACGTGGCGCGGTCAGCGCACGCACAAATTGGTGTTGGTGCGGGGCATTGAACCGTCGATGCGCTGGCGCCAGTTCAGCAATGAATTGCTCGACTACGCCGCCGAGCTGGGCGCGACCACGCTGCTCACGCTTGGCTCGCTGCTGGTCGATTCGCCGCACACGCGGCCCCTTCCGGTTTTTCTCACCTCGGAAGATGCCGACGCTCGTGCCCGGCTCGATCTTGAGCGCTCGGACTACGACGGCCCCACGGGCATCGTTGGCGTGCTGGGCCACGACGCGCAGCACCGCGGCCTCACCACGTTCTCCATGTGGGTAGGCATTCCTCACTACATCGGGCACCCGCCGAGCCCAAAGGGCACCGTGCAGCTGCTGGGTCAGGTGGAACTGCTGGTGCGGGAAGAGCTCGAGTACGCGGGCCTGGGAGACGATGCCGAGGCGTGGGAGAACGGCGCCGACGACCTCATGGATGAGGACGACGAGATCGCCGCCCACGTGGCCCAGCTCGAAGCGATGGTTGACGAGGCCGCTCTGCCCGAGGCGTCTGGAGACGCCATCGCGGCCGAGTTCGAGAAATACCTTCGCAAACGCGACACCGGCAAGTAGCAACTGGCGGCAGCGCCCCGGCGGCTCGGCTAGGTCACGTGGCGGTGATGGCGCCTGTTGCCAAGAGCGCCACGATGACGGCTGCGAACCCAAACCGGTAGATCACGAAGGGGATGAACGAGCCGTGCGTGATGAACCGCAAGAACCACGCGATCACGGCGAGCCCAACGAAGAAGGCGATCACGGCGGCAATGAATGTTGCCGCCAATCCGGGAGAGTTCTCTGCCTGCAACGTGTCCCACTCGGTGACTAGCTCGAACACGCCAGAACCAAGCACCGCAGGTATCGCGAGCAGGAACGAGTACCTTGCCGCGGACTCGCGCGTGAAGCCCATGAAGAGCCCGCCGGAGATGGTGCCACCCGAGCGCGAGACGCCAGGTATGAGCGCCAGCGCCTGCCACAGGCCAAACACCGTGGCGCGCCCCGCGTTGAGGTCCGCCAACTCGCGTCGTTTGGCACCGATCCGGTCCGCCCATGCAAGCACCAGGCCAAACAGCACCAACACGAGGGCCGTGAGGTAGAGGTTTCGGAAAGCGGTCTCGATGACGTCCTTCAGCAGCACCCCCAGCACCACCACGGGGATTGATCCCAAGGCTATGAACCACGCAAGCCGAGCGTCGGCGCTGTGCGCGCCAAACCTCGCCCGAGCGTTGGAGCCATCACGCCCGGCCAAAGCCCTCCACCAGGCGGCGATGATGCGCGCGATGTCGTGGCGGAAATACAAGAGCACCGCGAGCTCGGTACCGATTTGGATCACTGCCGTGAACGCGGCTCCCGGATCCATGCCGCTTGGCAACAGCTCGCCGATGACCCTCACGTGGGCGGAAGACGAGATAGGAAGAAACTCGGTCAGACCCTGGACGAGACCGAGGATCACGGCTTCCCACCAACTCATGCACGCAACATTAATGCCCGCGCGCCGCGACGCGAGCCACCGTGTCATTGGGTAGCGTCACGTGCATGCAGATGCGCCGTGTTGGGACCACAGGACTCGAGGTTTCAGCGCTAGCGCTCGGCACCATGACGTGGAGCCGGGACACAGACGCCGAGGAGGCGGGCGAGCAGCTCGACTTATTCCTCGACGCAGGCGGCACGCTCATCGACACTGCGGCGTCATACGCGGACGGCGGTGCGGAGCTGCTGCTCGGCTCGCTCCTTGACGGCACGGTGAAGCGAACAGACGTGCAAATCGTCACCAAAGCGGGCATTCGCCGCACACCGCAGGGCGGCGTCATCGATTCGTCGCGCAACACGCTGCTGGACACCCTTGACGCCTCGCTGGCACGGCTGGGGACGGACCACGTCGATCTCTTTTTGGTTCACGTCTTTGACCCGCAGACTTCCATTGATGAGACGCTCCACGCTCTCGAAATCGCCGTCAACTCGGGCCGTGCGCGGTACGTGGGCGTCTCCAACTTCCCCGCGTGGGCAACTGCCGCGATGGCGGCAAAGGCCACCGGGCGGCCCGCGTTGGCAGCAACCGAAATGGAATACTCGCTACTACAGCGCGGTATTGAGCGCGAGGTGGTCCCGGCTGCCGAGGCACTCGGCTTGGGGATCCTGGCGTGGTCTCCCCTGGCGCGCGGCGTGCTGACGGGCAAGTACCGCGGCGCCATCCCCGCCGATTCGCGCGCGGGCTCTGACCACCTCTCTGGCTTCGTTGAGCCCTACCTCACGGACCGCGCTGGCGTCATGGTCGATGCCGTGTGCACTGCGGCCGAGGGACTAGGGGTGTCGCCCCTCGAGGTGTCACTTGGCTGGGTGCTCGCTCAGCCGCACGTATCGAGCGCGATCGTTGGCGCTCGCACGGCAGCGCAACTCACCGCGTCTCTCGCGGCGGCAGACAGCGACCTCCCAGCGGCGATCGTGACGGCGCTGAGCGAAGTCACCGCCCCGCACACGGGTTACCCGGAGCGCCGGTAATGCGGGCGCGCGCCGTGAGCCCACTCCGGGAACACGCGCGCGCTCACGAGCGGAGGTCAAACTCCTCGATGTCGTCGTCGAGCTCGTCGTCGTCCTCGTTGGCGTGCGGATCAAGGTCTTCGTCGGCGGGTTCGCCAACCTCGCCGTCTTCGTCCTCAAACTCGTCGTCTTCGTCGAGGATCATGGGCATGCCCTCGCCAAACTCTGCATCGAGCGCATCCTCATACCGATCGAAGGCCTCTGCCAACGCCTCGTATGCATCGTCTACCATGGCGTCTTCCGGAGATCGGCGGTTCTCGATGGCATCCAGATGTGTCTCCAGCGCTGCAGTGAGCAGCAGGAGAGTCTCGCGTGCAGTTGCACTCATATCTACGACGGTACCTGCGTTAACGCCAAATTGGGAGGGTTGATGGAAAACTCACGCCAGCCAAAGGGCCACGTTGTCTCGCCAGTGAGCGAGCGCAGAACCCCTTCAACACGCTACGAGTGGCGCGTGGTGAACATACCCGCGAACGTTTCTCGCGCCGAGGCACGCGCCATGCTCACCGAGCATGCGGAGTTCGGTGCATGGGAGTTGGCGCGCACGGTGGTCTTCTTTGGTGGTGCCCGACGGGTGTGGTTGCGTAAGCGGACCATGCGGGTGGTACGCACGGACGCTATGTAGCGACGCTTTGTAACGCGGTCAGCAGTTGGTGAGGAACGTCTCCAGAACGCTCGTGCCGAATGTCAGCGATTCCACGGGCACGCGCTCGTCAATTCCGTGGAAGAGCTTGGAGAACTCCAGCTCCTTGGGCAGGCGCAACGGCGCAAACCCGTAGCCCGTGATGCCTATTCCTGCGAGGTGCTTGTTGTCCGTGCCACCCATGAGCGAGTACGGCAACACCACGGCGTGGGAATCTTCCACGCGAATCGCGTCAATCATGCGGTCAACGAGGGCCGAGTCAAACGGCGCCTCGATGGCCGGCTCGGTGATGTACTGCTCCACCTTGACGTTGGTGCCCGCGAGTTCCTCGATGGTGCGCAGCATGGACTCGTCGTGGCCTGCGAGGAAGCGCGTGTCCACGTAGGCAGTTGCCGAATCCGGAATGACGTTGGTCTTGTAACCGGCGTCCATCATCGTGGGATTCGAGGTGTTGCGGATCGACGCGTCCACCATGGCACCAATGGAGCCAAGTTCCCCGATGATCGCGCGCAGAGTTGCCTCATCCGTCGCGTACTGAATCCCAAGTATTTCTGCCGTTCCGCGCAAAAGCCGCTCCACCGTCGGGCTAATTTCTACGGGCCATTCGTGGGTGCCGATGCGCGCCAATGCGCCTGCCAAATGGGTGACTGCGTTGTCTTGGTGCACAAGGGAGCCGTGCCCCTGGCGGCCCGTGCCAACGAGCCGCAGCCACTGGATGCCTTTTTCGGCAGTCTGGATCAAGTAGACGCGGCGTCCGCGCACGTCAATGGAGAAGCCGCCAACCTCGCTGATGGCCTCCGTGGCGCCGCGGAAGTCATCGGGGTGCTCGCTCGCGAGCCACTTAGCGCCGCGCGCTCCCCCGTGCTCCTCGTCCGCGAAGAATGCGAGCACGATGTCACGCGCCGGCTTGCGCCCCTGCTTGATGAGGCGCCCGGCGGCCGCGAGGTACATGGCGTCAATGCCCTTCATGTCCACGGCGCCGCGGCCCCAGATCATGCCGTCTTTGATCTCCGCGCCAAAGGGATCCACTGTCCAGTCTTCGCGGAACGCAGGCACCACGTCCAGGTGACCGTGCACCACGAGCGGGGGGCGGGTGCGGTCTTCGCCCTCCCACAGCGCGGTGAGGCTCGTGCGGCGCGGCTCGGACTCACGCAGCACGGGCTCCAAGCCAAGATCGCTGAGGTACGTGGCGACATACTCGGCCACCTCGCGCTCGCCGGGGCCATCGGCGTCGCCGTAGTTGGACGAGTCGATGCGGATGAGGTCCTGAGCAAGTGCGATGACATCGGGTTGAGACATGTCGCCAGGCTACCCGCGCGCTACATCGCCATGAATCCATTCGAGATGACGATCGCGAGCACCACGAGCCCACCAAGCGTGAAGAAATAGACGAGGCGCCGGTACCCGGCCTTCCACGCGGCCACGCACAGACACGCGATGGCCCCGGGGATGAGGGCCAGCCCGTAGCGCCCCGTGACGTTGGGGAAGTATTGGGGGACGGCTGTGCTCAGGTACGCCTGCACCTGGACCACGGTTGGATAAATGAAGACGCCCGCGAGCACGAGCCAACCGAGCGAGCGACGAGCTGGCTCCTTGGCACACGCCACAATGACGGAGAACACCGCGCCAATCGCGAGGATGTTGAGCAGGCGCGTCCACGACACCATGAGGGCAACATCGAGCGGCGGCTGAAGGTAGTACTCGGACGCAAGATTGATACCGCTGAAGGCAGTTTCCAGCCACTCGGAGCCGGGCAGTCCACTGACATCCCTGGTATTCAGCCCCACGAGGGGATTAGTCCAGTACGGATCTCCCCGTCCCCCTTGGAAGACTTGCCAAATCAAGTACGGCACCAGCACCGCACCGGCGATCGCTATGGGGACAACTAGATCAGCGCGGTGGAAGCGGCGAACGCGAAGGTCACGCACAAGGCGCACCAAGATGAGCAAGGCGATCGCTATGTAGGGAACCGTGGTGATGACCTTGGTCATACCTGCCAACGCGGTAAGGACAGCCGGCAGCGCCCACTTGTCGTAGTCCTCCACGAAGATCCGGGCGGCAAGCCACACCGCGGCGGCACCAAAGAGGGCCGACGCCGCGTCTGGGTTGACCGTAGTGACGGCGTGGAGAATGCGCGGGAACGCGGGCAAGAGAAGCGGCGCTATCAGGGCGGCGGCCGGGTCCAGTCGCCAGCGCCGCAGTGCGGCGTAAAGCATGAACATGCCACCGGCAAGCCATGCGACGCCCATGAGCCGGGCGGCACTGACAAAGTCGAGGCCCGGAAAGACAGCGTCCAGCGCGCGAGCGGGAATGCCCACCACCGCGTAATACAGCGGGGGGTGAGCAAAGTTGTAGTTCTGACCGTCGAAGGGGAACGCCCACGCGCCCTGGCCCGAGCCGCACGGGGGAAGCTCATAGCCCTCTTGTTCCACACACGCCCAGTGGTCGAGGATGGGCTGCGCGATGGGAGAGCCGGCACGCGGCAACTCAAAATGCGCCACTTGCCAGGCGTAATCGGCGTGCGTTGGCTCATCGATGCGGCTCAGCGCCTTGCCGGGCCCAAACACTACGGGAACGACAATCGCGGCAGCGATGATCACATAGAAGACCGCGATGCCGATGCGAGACTTGCCACTGTCGTGGAAGGAAGCAATCCATTCCTCACCCGCTTGAATCCAGCGGGACGGCGCAAACCGACGTGGTTCGGCGATGGAAACGGACACGGACTCTCCTTGGAGCGCTGCGCGTGGGTACCGCAAGACCAGGGTTCTTTCACGCTCAGCGGCGCCCTTGTCGCCCTGCGTGCGAGCCACCAAGTACTGCGTGTCCGAGGGGGGACTTGAACCCCCACGCCCGTAAGGGCACTAGCACCTCAAGCTAGCGCGTCTGCCAATTCCGCCACCCGGACGAGGTGAACTGAGGCCCTGTGGGGCGCCTCAGCGCGAAGGAAATAGTAGCACGGGCGCGAGGTGCACCCGGGCGCATTGCGGCCGCACTGGACGGCGAAAGGGACCCCGGATCGCTCCGGGGTCCCTTTGCGCACAGTTAAGAGAGAATGCTTACCCCACCGGGGCCTACGAGTAGACCTAAGACAATCAATATGACTCCCCACAACACGTCCTTCTGGACGAGTCGGATGATGCCTGCGATAACGAGAATCACGGCCGCAATGAACAAAATGGCGGTCCACATGGTGGTTACTCCTTTGTCTTCTTGTTCGGTCTGACTTCTTGTCCGGCCGCTTGGGGCAACCGGATGTTTCGTTGCACTCTTCACAGTGCCCAGTTGTCACCGATTCCAAACAAAGAAGGCGCAATTTTGCTGAGAAATCAGCTCATGAGGGCCAGCAGCGGGCACGGACGCGTACTCAAGATGGGCAGCACCTGGGTGTATTCCACCTGCTCCAGGCCCGTTTGGGTCAGTTCCTCCCATGTGCGCGGCATGGCCACGCACGGCCGCGCGCGTCCCCTCAGCGAATATGGCGTCACAGTAGTTTTGGCCGCCCGATTCTGGTTCCAATCGAGCAGCACTTTGCCTTCTCGCTGCGCCTTGCGAATATTCGACACGACGAGCTCTGGGTGTTCCTCGTGAAGCGCCTCTGCCAGCGCACGCGTGTGTTCCGTGACCTCGTCAGATGTTGCTTTGCCATCGAGACGCCCGTAGAGGTGAATCCCCTTTGAGCCGCTCGTTGCGGGGATGGTTTCGATGCCCTCCGCGGCGAGACGATCACGCAGCAGCACTGCCACCTCCACGCATTCCTCAAGTCCCGCTCCCGGCCCGGGGTCCAGATCGAGCATGAGCCGATCCGGGTTGCGGATGGCGCCCCGCGGGCCAAAGCGCCACTGTGGTACGTGAAACTCGAGCGTTCCGCGTTGCGCGTACCACGCGAGCACCGCAGCCGAATCGATGAGCGGGTAGTGGTTTGTGTGGTCGGAATGCTTTTGCGCGCGAGTGTGGATCCAGCTGGGAACGTCGTCGTCGATGTCCTTGTGGAAGAACGAGTGACCGGGCTTTGCTGCCGTGCCAACGCCATCCATCCAGCGCTTGCGCGTCACGGGGCGGTCTGCGGCCAACGGTATGAGGTGCGGCGAGACGGCAACGAGGTAGTCGATCACGTCCGCCTTGGTGGTGCCGGCGTCCGGATACACGAGCTTGTCCGGGTGTGTCACACGAACGTCGTGGCCGTCAATGGTGCGCAGCTCTTGGTCTGTCATCGGTCCATCGTGCGCGCGCGGGCTGAGGCTTGGCAACCGGAGGCGATGGCTAGCGGAAGTCGCGGCTCTTTGACTCGATCTTGAGTGACAGCGGCGCGATGTGCTCGGCAACGAGATTGGTTGCGCCGTCCGCACGCTCTATCCGCCCCCTGATCACGAGTGCCGGGGATCGCCTCGCCACCGCTTGGTAACGCTTCCACACTCCTTGAGAGCAGATGACGTTGAGGAAGCCCGTCTCGTCCTCCAGGGAGATGAACGTGACGCCTTTCGCCGTGCCAGGGCGTTGCCGATGCGTCACCACGCCAGCAACGCGCACGCGGCGCTCCGCCTCGTGCGCGAGCACGTCGCTCACGCGCAGCACATCGTTGGCGTCGAGCCCCTCGCGCACAAAGACCGTTGGATAGACATCCGCGGAGACTCCCGACGCCCACACGTCCGCCACCGCCTCCTCCACTTGCGACATCCCTGGCAGAGTTGGTGCTTTCACTCCCGTGACCACGCCCGGCAGCGTGCCGGGCCCCTCAAGCGCCAATATGCCCGACGCCCACAAGGCTTCGCGCCGAGTCACGCCAAGGCTTTCCAGGGCTCCGGCGGTCGCAAGCGCCTCCCATTGGGCGGTGGTGAGTTTCACTCGCCTCGCCATGTCTTGCAGCGACACGAACGGGCCGTCCGCGCGGGCGTCGACGATGGCCTGCGCCACCTCCGCACCCACCCCGCGGACAGCGGACAGCCCCATGCGCACCGCGAGCGAGCGGTCCACCCGAGTGAGCGCCGCCATGTCGGCGCGCACCTCCGCCGGGATCTGGAACGGCTCAGCGAGCCGTTCCACCACCGCCAAAGCCTCCGAGCGCATAACGCACGGGCGGAGGATGACTTGGCCGTGGCGTCGGGCATCTGCGGCGAGCGATTGCGGCGAGTAGAAGCCCATGGGCTGCGCGGCCAGAAGCCCCGCGTAGAAGGCTGCGGGCTCGTGGACCTTGAGCCACGCGGAGGCGTAGACGAGGTAGGCGAAGGAGAACGAGTGAGACTCGGGGAAGCCAAAGTCGCTGAAGGCCTTGAGTTTGTCGAAGATCTGATGCGCGATGTCCGCCGTCACGCCAAGCGAATTGGCGCCAACCATGAACCGGGCTCGCAGCGCCTCCATGCGTTCCGGGCTGCGCTTTGAGCCCATGGCGCGGCGCAGCTGGTCCGCGAGGGCACCGTCAAAACCGGCGCAATCCATCGCCATCTGCATGAGCTGCTCCTGGAAGAGCGGAACCCCCAGCGTCTTACCCAAGGACTTCTCCAGGAGTGGATGCAGGTACGTGACCTCCTCGCGGCCGCGAGCGCGATTGATGTAGGGATGAACCGAGCCGCCCTGGATGGGGCCGGGCCGGATGAGCGCCACCTCGATCACGATGTCGTAGAAGCGGCGCGGCCTGAGCCTTGGCAGCGTAGCCATCTGGGCGCGCGACTCCACTTGAAAGACGCCAACGGTGTCCGCGGCGCACAGCAGGTCATACACGGCCTCGTCCTCCTGTGGGAGTGCGTGCAGCCCCAGTTCGCGGCCGCGAGCCTCGCGGATGTATCGGAACGCGTACTTGAGCGCTGAGAGCATGCCAAGGCCCAGGAGATCGAACTTCACGAGGCCCGCGTCCGCGCAGTCGTCCTTGTCCCACTGCAGCACGGTGCGGCCGGGCATGCGCCCCCATTCCACGGGGCACACGTCGATCACCGGGCGATCGCACAGCACCATGCCGCCGGGGTGGATGCCAAGGTGTCGAGGCAACCTCATCAGGCGGTCTGCCAGGTCCAATACGGGTTCGGGGATGTGGTCCAGCTCCTGAGTTGGTGGTGGATCCGGCCACATCGCGTCTCGCTGGGTTGCCGCCCACTGCTCCTGCAGTTCCGCTGGCACGCGCAGCGCGCTCCAGCGGTCGATGGACGTTGACCAGGCGTCTTGCTGGCCCACGCCGTATCCCAGCGCTCTTGCCGCGTCACGTACCGCGGAGCGGGGCCGGTACTGAATGACGTTGGCAACCATGGCTGCATTGATGCGGCCGTGACGTGCGAAGACGTGCTGGATGACCTCCTCACGGCGATCGGATTCGATGTCCACGTCGATGTCTGGCGGGCCGTCTCGCTCCGGGGCGAGGAAGCGCTCAAAGAGCAGGCCATGCGTGACGGCGTCCACCGCGGTGACGCCGAGCGCGTAGCAGACCGCGCTGTTGGCGGCGCTTCCCCTGCCTTGGCAGAGGATGTCTTGCTGGCGGCAGAACGCCACGATGTCGTGAACTATGAGGAAGTAGCCGGGAAAGTCGAGCGCCTCGATAACCGTGAGCTCCCGCTCTATCTGCGCCCATGCGCCCTTGACTCGCTCGCGGTCCGGGGGTCCGTAGCGCTCGCGCGCGCCCCTGTAGGTGAGTTCGCGAAGCCACGAGGCCTCCGTGTAACCCTCCGGCACGGGATACGGCGGCAGCTTTGGCGCCACGAGGGACAGGTCAAATGCGCTCTCCACGCCGATGCGCGAGGCCGTGGTCACCGCTTGCGGGTGGCGCCGGTGCCGCCACATCATCTCGCCCGCGCTGCGCAAGTGCTGGCCCGGGCTGCCCGGCAGCCAGCCGTCCATGTCGTCGAGCGAGGAGCGCGCGCGGATGGCGCTCAGCGCCCCGGCGAGGTCCGCGTCGCGGGGCGTCGCGTAGTGGGCATTGGTGGTCGCCACGAGCGGAAGGCTCGCGTCGAATGCCAGGTCTGCCAGGGCGTCGGCCACTTCTGAATCGTGCGGCCCGCCCGTATCCGAGATCTCCACCGCCACGTTGTCTCGACCAAACAAGGCCACAAGCTTGTCAAGTTCGCTACGAGCGGTGAGCATTCCGTCGGCCGTAACGGCTGCGCCCAAAGCGCCCGTAAGCGCGCGCCG